>ERZ795059.139-NODE-139-length-108178-cov-11.422214_pt1 | contig 108178 bp, 74 predicted proteins | sample MGYA00375143_ERZ795059 | MGnify/ENA primary metagenome ERZ795059 (study PRJEB30188, sample SAMN05720168) | activated sludge metagenome | isolation source: Anaerobic digester | place: USA | collected 2015-01-07 ... | reverse complement strand
AATGGTGGACTTGCAGCGGAGGATCTCGGTGGGCATGCTGAGCGCGCGGGCAACTTCAAGAGCGAGTTGTGTTTTCCCGGTGCCGGCCTCGCCCGTCAGCAGCAGCGGCTTCTCCATGGCGAGTGCGATGTTGACGATGGACTTGAGTTCGGGGTCGAGATAATACTTGTCGGTGCCTTCAAACTTCATGGGTACCTCATGTTAAGGTTCTAATTTCAGTGAGCAAGGCCATGGTGCGGTCGGCCAACGTGGCGCATTCCTTAAAAATTTGTGCCCCTTTTCCCTCGCGCAATTGAACTCGCAAATTGGTCATTTCACGGGCCAGGGGGAGCACTTTGAGCCCAAGGTCGTGCGCGCGATCGACTTTCCCCATACTGAGCATTCGGCAGAGGGTGCCGTCGCATCCGCAGATACCGGCGCTAATCTGAATGATTTTGCTCCGGGTTTCGAACAGGTCCGGGGTGGCGTAAATCAGGTTGGTCAATTGATCCCGGGCTTCGAGCAACCGGATCAGTTCATCTGCGGGGGAACCATGACCTAATTTATGCAAACGGCGTTCGATCTCCTTGATGGGAATGTCATAGGGACGTGCAAGTTCCAGATCGATGGCGAGTTGTCTCCGATCGCCTTCAAGCAAACGCGCGGCAATGGCATCGCGCCAACGTTCGCACACTTCGACGGGCGCTACTAAAATAATTTCGCCTTGTCCCGGAAACATTTCGAGGTGCCGGCGTTGATCCATTTGAGCCCATTTGCGGTTTCGGGTGAAATCGGTGACGTTTATGATTCCCACGCCCTTGGCGGCGAGATCGGGGAAGGTGATATTGACCGGGGTGACTTCGGCGATGTCATTGCTGACCACATACAGCAGGGAGTAATCGGGTCCGTGCAGCCAGAACCAGTCTATCGATTCCACGTCAGGGGCGTGCCGGGCCTTGGGATGTTCCCGCCAAGCCACGCGGACATCGAACTCCGGGGAAGGCCCTGGAGTCGCGTTCATTAAGAGCGGGGTTATCGCGTTAAACCGTTCCATGCGAAGTCCCATCTCGGACCACAAATCGCTAAAGGTGAGGAAGGGCCCGGTGAGGGATCGCTGACAGGATCCGCCATTCCATATGGGATCGTTGTGATAGGAGAAGGTGAACCAGCCGCGCGCGCCGCTGGCATAGGCCTGATTGATGAGGAGGCGCATTTCAGGGCAGGTATTCCATTCCGGAGTGTCGGTGGCATACACAAAGGCGGGCGCAAGAACCCAAAACTGCTGGCCGCGGTTCAAGGGACGGTGACAGCGGATCATGGCGCCCATGGAGCTGGGCACATGGGATTTGAAGTGTGCCATGCCCGACGCGGCAAAAAAGGGTGCGTACAAGGGGTATGAATTGGGTTCTCGCATGAACACGGCCATGGGGTGATTTGGGTCGGCCTGTTCGATTTGTTTGCGGGCCGCGAGATGGGCGGGAAAACTGTGTTCGGGGGGCTCATTCTGGATCATCCAGGCGAGAATCGCGGGAGAATCGGCAAAGGGCCGGATGTGTGTTTCGATCCATTCGGAGCCCTTGGCGTCAAAGTCATCCATGGGCCAGTCATATGCAGGGATAAACCGGATGCCATAGGATTCTGCCAAGGACAAAACGTCTTTCCATTCCTCCGGGGAGAGATCCTGCATTTCCTCAAGGATGACACAATTGTGGAAATGGCGCGCAATATCCTCGATTGCGAGCCGCCAATAATCGTGCATGGAAATATCCATGATTTCGGCGAGCCGCCGTGCGGATCGGGCTTTCATGCAAACCCCGGCGGGCATAAATTCATTCAGAAGCCGGTATCGTGGCGGGGCAGGTTCGGCTTCGAGCTTGGCATACGCTTGTTGACAGACGGCCTCTTCTTCCGGGGTCATGACGCGGAAGCGAACGGAGTGAATTTCCATGGATTCCACGCTCCTCGCCACCGAATACAGGCGAAACGTCAGAGAATCGATTTTCTGGGGAAATCCAAGATGCGGAATCCGGCGGGCGGCGGTGCGCCATTCCCGCGTGGGCTGGAGACCGTCAAAATGCATGCCGCCCGCATACCGCCACATCCAGGCCGGCCTCGCCATGGGGGTTCGGCAGCGATAGGTGACTTCGACAATGGGGAACCGTGTCACATCGATGGGGAACCGGGGATCGTCAGAGCCTTGCGAACTGAGGGGCACCCAGAAGCTGGGATCATTCCGGTCGATATTGTCGATGCGCCGAACATCTTCAAACTGGCCTTCCAGCAGGACCCCGCCATCGGTTCGTTCAGTACGTGCGGTGACATGCTGCCATTCCTTGTCGGCGTCATCATCCACGGGTTTCCATTGGGCCAGGTCATCCGCGGAGAACAAAATAGCGTCCAGGGATTCCAGCGCCTCCGGATCGGGGGCTTGCAACAGCGTTTTCAGATAACCCGAATATTCATAGCGCATACGAAACGCCTCTCTTATGCGGCTCGCGCGCCGGCTACGCTTTTTTTGCGCATGCGTTCGGCCCGCCGCGTGAACATTTCATCCAGGAATACGCCTATGAGGATGGCGCCACCAATCACGACATATTCCAACTGGCTCGAAATCTGCAATAGATTCACCAGGTTCCGCAAAACCATCAGTAACGCAACACCGAGCACCACGCCCAGCACATTCCCGGAGCCCCCGCGGAGGCTGCATCCGCCCAGCACGGCGCCGGCGATGGCATAAAGTTCATAAAATTCTCCGAAGTTGGAGGGGCCCAAAGAACGGATCTTGAATCCAAACAAAAGCCCGGCCACTCCGGCAATGACACTGCATGTGATGTAGGCGAGGATTTTCAATTGGACCGTGCGCACGCCACTGTAGCGGGCGGCGTCTTCGCTGGCGCCGAGGGCGAGCAGATGGCGGCCCCATGGCGAAAAATGGAGAAATGCGCCGAGGATGACGGCCACCATGAGCATCACCAGGAAAGGGGCAGCCAGGATGCTGGCCCAGCTCATGAACAGAGACATGGGCTGCCCCGGCGGGGGCGGGCCGCCTGGAAGGAGGTCGAGAACGGTTCCTGCCCCAAACCAACTCAATCCGCCGAAGGCATCGCCCAGGGTCTGGGATTTGTCTTCCGCGGCGAACCGGGCAATGCCCCGGTAAAGGAAAAGCCCGCATAAAGTCACGATAAAGGGCTGCATATTCACTTTGGCGACCAAGAGGCCATGCCCTGCGCCGATACATGCAGAGAGGCAAAGAATAATCAGGGCGGCCAGAATGGCCGGCATGGCGGTTTTATCCACAAGTACGGCGGTGAGAATGCCCACCATGCCCACCACACTTCCTACGGACAGATCGATGCCGCCGGTGATGATCACCATGGCTTGGCCAAGTGCCAGAATGCCATACAATCCGATCCATGGCAGGAGGTTTTTAAGGTTGGCCAGAGATAGAAAGCGGCTGGAACCCATCAGGTGGTATTCCCACGCGGCGGTAAGTCCGCTCAGAATGACCAATAGAAATATCAATCCGAATACTTTTCTCATGATTTCCCCGTCAGGCTCTTCAACCGGGCCCAAAAGGCATCCACGCCGTCTTGTTTGATGGAGAGGGTGGGGATATAGATGCATTTGCTCTCCGGAACAACCGCTTTGTTGCCTTTGGCCAGATCGGTCAGGACGCGCACGGACTGGTACCCGAATTCAAAGGGCTGTTGCACGACGGTGCCGTAAATGTGGCCGTCTTTTACCCCTTGGAGAGTGGCATCTTCCTCGTCAAAGCACACGATCTTGACCTGGCCGAGTTTCCCGGAGCTTTTCACTCCATTGAGGATAGCGGGGCCGTTATAACTCCACAGTCCCACGAGGCAGGCCAGATCCGGCTTGCTGAGAAGGGAGTCTTCGACATTCGCCACCGCTTTTGCGCGGTCGGTTTCGTCGGTACGCACGTCATCGAGAACAATGCCGGAATTGGCCAACTCGTCATCAATGCCTTTTTTGCGATCCTGGGCGTTTTGCGCGTCCATGGTGCCCACGAAGAACATGACTTTGCCTCCGGACGGCACGCATTCCTTGATCAATTTGCCCGCTTCCCGTCCTGCTTCGTAATTATTCGTGCCGATGTAACAGAGGCGGTTGCTTTGCGGGGCGTCACTATCCTGCGTGACTAAATTGCACCGGGCGGCGGTTTCATTCAGCATGGCGGTTTGATTGGCGGGATCCTTGGGGCTGATGGCGATCCCCGACACGCCGAGGGTAATCAGATCCTGGCAAATCTGCATTTGCTGTTCGGCAGTGCCCGCGGAAGGGATCCGGAACAAGACCTCCACTCCAAGTTCATTAGCGGCCTTGGTGGTGCCTGCCTCAGCAATTTTCCAGAAATCCGAGGCGTTATTCACGACAAAAGCCACGCGAATCTTGCCAGGGGCATCCGGTGAGGGCTGCTGATTAGGCGCGAGGAACGGTTGTCCGCATCCGGCGGCCAGGAACACACATATCATCACTGCCAGGAATCCACGCATGGATATCCCTCCCATCTTCCTCCCTTTCATGCAAGGGAAGCTGTTTCAAAAATATTTCTTCATTCCGCCAAGAGGCAGGAAAAGCCGATTTTACGACTTCTCGACCGGATATTTCGAATCCCGTTTGGGGCGGGGGTGCTCATGCACATACTTCTCTTTTTCTCCGTCCCAGAAAATCACCTTGTCCTGCCGGTAGGCGTCCACGCCCATCTTAATTCCGGCCATGGCGCGGTAGGCCGTTTCCGCGTCCAAATTGGGCAGCTTTCGGGACTTGATGCATTCCAACCAGTTGGTAACATGGCCGGGCCTGGGGTCCGCCGGAATCACGATTTCCTCGGCGCCATGTTCTTTCTTGAACCATTCCTTGAACTGGGGCTCGGCCACCGCGCGCATTCCTTTGTTTTCATGGGGATAAATGGTGCCGAAGTGTCCACGAATGACCAAGGGAAGAGCCTGTTGGTTCGCCATCGAGGAGGTCATGACAATGGTGTAATCATCAGGATAGTCCAGATTCATCATGAACGTGTCAGGCACTTCCCGATCGTCTTTTTGCACGTAGATGCCGCCGCTGCCGGTAGCGCGTTCCGGCGCGCGCGCATCGAGGGCGATTGTCAACGGCGCCAACAGATGATACAGCAGATCGGTGGCGATGCCGCCGCTGTAGTCCCAGAATTTCCTGAATTGGAAGAAGCGGGGTTTGCTGAAGGGGTGTTTTGGGGCGGGTCCGAGCCACTGTTTCCAATCGATGTAGGCCTCCCCCGCATCAGGATTGTCGGAGGCGTCCTCATCAATATGCCAATTCCATTCGCCGCCGCGATCTCCGGGGCCGCCGCTGCTGTTGCGGCTGTAATCGGCCTGCACCCACAGCACCTTGCCAATGCCGCCTTTTTTGATGAAATCGCGCGCTTTCCAGTAGAAATCATCCGAGGATCCCTGTGCGCCGCACTGGAATATGCGTCCGGTTTCAAAGGCGGTATCACGGACTTCCAAAGCTTCCTCGATAGTATAGGTGACGGGCTTCTGGCAATAGACGTCTTTTCCCGCCTGCATTGCATGAATGCTGTTCAAGGCATGCCAGTGATCCGGCGTGGCGATCACTACGGCGTCGATATCCTCCCGTTCCAGCAGTTTTTTATATTCCGTATATGATTCGATATCCCGGTTGACGGCCTCCTTGACCCGGCCCACGGCCGCTTTCTTCCGGCGTTCATAGACGTCACAAATGGCGCGAACCTGCACCTTGACCCCGTTCTTCTCCATCTCCAGCAACTCACCCAGATGGCCGCTGCCCATCCCGCCCACACCGATAATGCCGATGCCGATGATGTCTTCTTCCTTGAGTAATTTTCCCGTTTTTGGGGAGTTGGGATCCGTCTTCTCCACGGCGCGTTTAGCGCGCGCTTCTTGCGCAAGCGTGATTCCCAATCCTGTCAGCGCCGCCCCCTTTCCCAGGTTTGATAAAAATCCGCGGCGATTCATTCCATGGCGATCCGTCATTGTCAGGTTCTCCTCTCCGTTGTACAGGCCATTCTTTTAGAAGATGCATTTCCTTCCGGCCCCTGACCATCATACTGCATGCCATGGCGAAAATAATAATGAATTCCAGGCTTTCGGGGCGGGATTGCCTGCCGAACGGACGGCAATGTTAAAAAAACATTGCCTTTTTAGCACGATATCCGATAGCATCTTTCCAGTAACGCAAAGGATCACCGTGTGGCGATGCAAGCATTGCAGTGGCAAGACGAAACACTCCATGTTCTTGATCAAACGCTTTTGCCCAATGAAGTCCGCTTTATCGAGTTGCATACACTGGCGGACGTGTGGGAAGCCATCAAGGCATTGCGGGTGCGCGGAGCGCCTCTTATCGGCATAACGGCCGGTTACGGCATACTCGTCGGCCTCCACGAAAAGAACCCCGGGGATGCAGCCGGGGTGCTGGAGACCGTCCAGGAATCCTGTGCCTATCTCGCCACATCGCGCCCCACAGCCGTAAATCTTTTCTGGGCGCTGGACCGCATGAAGAAGGTGGCGGAAACACATGCGCCGTCCATGACGCACGCGGAACTTATGAGCCGTTTGGAAACAGAGGCCAATGCCATTTACGCTGAGGAAATTGCCTCCTGCCGCGCCATCGGCGAGTATGGTGCGCCGTTGGTCCCGGAGGGCGGGGGCGTCTTGACGCACTGCAACGCGGGTGGTCTGGCAACGGGAGAATACGGCACCGCGCTCGCCCCTATGTTCCGCGCGTGGGAACTTGGCCGCCGCTTTCACGTTTTTGCCGATGAAACCCGCCCTTTGCTTCAAGGCGCGCGCCTGACGGCATGGGAACTTTCGCAGGCCGGGATCCCGGTCACGCTGCTCTGCGATAATACGGCGGCCCAGGTCATGCGCGAAGGCCGCGTGCAACTCGTGATCGTCGGCGCGGATCGCATCGCCGCAAACGGTGACACGGCGAATAAGATCGGCACCTATAGCGTGGCGGTGCTTGCCCATGCCCATCAGATCCCTTTCTACGTGGCCGCCCCCTTTTCCACGTTTGACCTAAGCCTGGAACACGGCAGGCACATTCCAATTGAGCTTCGGGATCCAAAGGAGGTCACGGAAGGTTTTGGGAAACGCACTGCTCCTGAAGGAATTGACGTGTACTCCCCCGCGTTCGATGTGACACCCGCAGACTATATCGCGGGCATCATTACGGAACGGGGCATCCTGCGTCCTCCCTTTGAAAAATCTATTGCACAGCACACAACTATGGTGGCCCGTGATGTTTGAAAATATAGCAACGTACATTATTTCTCTGAACAAGGAAAGGCTTGCAACCGTTTCCCTGGAAGATATGGCGTTGTGCGCGGCATGGCGGGAAATACACCAGGAAACGCCGGAACAACAGGAAATTTGCACGGCAGTACAAGACGCTATCGCCCTTTGGCTGCAAGAAGCCGCACCCCGTGTCATCGAAACGGAAGGACGGCGCCAGCAACCCCTGCTTCGCATGCTGTTCCAAGAACTGATTGACGGACATCTTGAACAACTCCTGCGGGACGAACTCGACGTTCTGTTTGTCCTCTGGGCGCTCATGCAGCGCTGTGCCCAAAAAGCCCAGTTTGCACGGCCCATTGAACTGCTCACGCCCCATATTGCCGCGGTTCAGAAACGCCGCGAAAGCGAACCTGCGGCCAAAGACATGCCCAACGTGGGGCAGCGGATTGCGTTATTTACCCCGGATGATCTGCGGCATGCCCAGGTGCGGGACATAAAATTGTTCGCAGGCATCGATCTCCCCACCCGCGGACCGGTGCTGCAACACCGTGGAGATGCCAAGCTTATCGACGGATTGCCCGCCGAATGCACCGTCGTGGTGGAAAATGGAAATTGCCATGTAAATGGCTTGCTAATGGGGAATCTGGCCGTGTCCGGCGCCTGTGAAATATTAGATAATATTTCAGGATCGGTCATTGCACGGCGGGGAGATATCCGCGCCGCGAACATTTTGAATCAGGCCTTGGCCGTTTCAAAAGAGAGTTCTATTTGGTGCCTGAACACGCAAGAGCCGAGAATGGTATTTGCCTCCCAGAACTTGTATGTCCGGGGCGTGGTGCTGGACGGAGTGCTGATGGCGCGGAACATGCGCGTGGGCCAGGAGATCCAGGGGGGCGAGGCGCATGTCTCGGAAAGCATTGAGGCGGGCATGTTTCGCCATACGGAACGCCGGCCTTTGTCTGTTATATTGCGGCGCGGATTTACCTGTCAGGACTATGGAGAAGTGCTCTCGCAGGATGCCGTCCGAATGTTGTCCAATGCCTCAAAATTGCGCCAGCGGCTGGAACACTTGCAGCAGATGCTGGCGATCATTGAACGGGAGGCCGACGAATGCGCGGGCAGTGTGCTGGTCTATCTTTTGGGTGAAGAAGGCATTGGGGATCAGATGCAGAAAATCCACCGGCTGCAACACCGCGTGGCGTTTGTGGACCGGCTGATAGTGGGAGCGCAAACCCTCATCCGGGTGGGCGAGGAAAAACTCCAGCCTCACAAAGATGAGGGCGAAATGGCTCCCAGCGGAGAAGTCCAGGAGATCCTCGAGGAAATGCAACGGGAACTGATGCATCTGGCGGCGGAGGGCACCATCGACCGCGATCTTTTCGAGGATCGTGAAACGGTGGTCGAATTGGGCCGGCACCTGCAACGCAGAACCCTGACGCAGCATGATGTTTTGGAGATTGTACGCGGATTGCTGGCCCGGATTGAAGATTTAAACAAAAAACGCTCCCTCCTGGGGGAGGAAGTAGAACAGAAGATCAACCAGCTTCAAAGCGCCAAGGCGCGGGCCGCCATTCTCCAACGCGCAAAAGCCTCCTGCTCCCGCGTGGAGGTCCTCGATCAACTGCTCGCCGCAGGGCGCGGACCCAGCGGCAGCGAAGCATTCCGGCGCAAGGTGAATGAACGGTACGTGAAGTTGATGAAGCGCAATATTGAAAACAAGCTTGCGCGCGCCGTGGATACGCGAAATCACCAGGGGGGGTTAAAAGGCCAGTTGGATAAAATCCGGGACCGGCTCTGGGATGAATACATGGTTTCACTTCCGGATTATGTGCTTGCCGGCGGCGCCGAAGAAGGCGTGCGGGCCACGGGGCGGTTTACCGAAGGGGTTTGCCTGTGCGCTTGGCCGCATCTGGTTGGTTCGACGCAGCGGGGCGCGTTCGGCGTGTGCATTGCGGAAGATTCCGGCGAAACCGCGGCCACGTATGTCCGGGACGCACGGGGTTCCATTGAGCCGCGCTAGCGCTCCATGATACGATGATGTGGCGCCGGATCTCACCACCGGCATACAACGATCCAACTTCCAACCAGGCAGGTGTTTCATGAGTGAAGCGACACATATTGTGGCCATTGACGGCCCGGCGGGCGCGGGAAAAAGCACGTGCGCGAAACGCGTGGCGAAAGCGCTTGGGTTCGCCTTTCTCGACACCGGGGCGATGTACCGCGCCGCCACGTGGTGGGCGTTGCACCAAGGCATCTCCCTGGAAGATCCCGATGCCCTGTCGGAATCCACCCGAAGAATGGAACTGGACATCCATGAGAGCGATTCGGGTCAGCGGGTAGTGGTGAACGGCCAGGATGTTACTCAGGCAATCCGTACGCCGGAAGTCACCCGGCTCATCTATAAGCTGGATCAAAATTCCGCCGTGCGCCGCCATTTGGTGGAGCTTCAACGCCGCTTCGGTGAACGCGCCCCCACTGTCGCGGAAGGACGCGACATCGGCACGGTGGTATTTCCCAAGGCCCGCTGCAAAATCTACCTGGACGCCTCCATCGAGGCCCGGGCCCAACGCCGCGCCCTGGAACTTGAGGCCAAAGGCATGACGGTGGATCGCAATACGCTTGCCGCCGAGATTCATGAACGGGACGAACAAAGCAAGAACCGCAAAGATTCCCCCTTGCGCAAGGCCGAGGATGCCCTATTAGTGGACACCACCCACATGACTCAGGACGAAGTAGTAGCCGAAATCGTCCGGCTGGCACGGGAGCGGCTGTGAATACGCCCTGCCCCCGGTATGCCTGGCGCATCGCCGAAACGGATCGTGTCCGGGTAAAGGAACTTGCGGAGGCCATCGGCCTGCCGCCTATCATCGCACAGATTTTGATCTTGCGGGGCGTGCAAACTCCTGAAGAGGCCCGCCGCTTTCTTTATCCCTCGATGGAGCATTTCTCCCCGCCATTTTTATTAACCGATATGAACACCGCCGTGGAGCGCATCACCCTCGCCCGTGATCGCCAAGAGCGTGTGCTCATTTTTGGTGATTACGACGTGGATGGCATCGCCGCCACCGCCATTTTGCTCTCCGGTTTGCGCCGCTATGGGCTAACCCGCCTCAGCCATGGAATGCCCCTCCGCCTTACGGAAGGCTATGGATTAAATCCCGAGCGTGTGGAAGCCGCCCATGCGGACGGCGTTTCGCTCATCATTACCGTGGACAACGGCATCAGCGCACATGATGCCGCAACGCGCGCCCGCGAACTCGGCGTGGACCTCATCATTACGGATCACCACGCCATCGAAAACACCCTCCCGGAAGCCGTGGCCGTGTTAAATCCCAAACGGGAAGATCCAACATATCCAGGGTATTACCTGTGCGGTGCAGGCGTGGCCTTCAAACTTGCCTGCGCCTTAAACGGGACCCCCAATGACCTGGACATCGCCGCCCTGGGCACCGTGGCGGATATTGTGCCCTTACGGCAGGAAAACCGCACCATCGTGTCTCTTGGACTCCGGCATATGGCGAAATATGAGCGCATCGGCCTGGCCAAGCTCGCCGATGAAGCCAACATCAGCCTGAGAGACATTTCCGCGGAAAAAATCTGTTTCCAATTGGGGCCACGCCTAAATGCCGCCGGGCGCCTTGATGATGGTGCATTAGCCTTGAATCTCCTTTTGGCCGAAGGTCCCAACGAAGCCGCTTCCATCGCGCGCGCACTCAACACCGCCAATGAAGGCCGGCGCGCCATCGAGCACGCCATCTACGAAGAAGCGGTGGAAGAACTGGATGCCTGTTTCATGCGCCAACACCGCAGTATCGTTCTGGCGCGGCGGGGCTGGCATGCAGGCGTCATCGGAATTGTAGCCTCCCGCCTTCAGAGCGATTACAACCGCCCGGCTGTGATGATTTCCATCGATGAGGACGGGACAGGACGGGGCTCCGGACGAGGCGGCCCCGGGTTCGACATGGTGGAGGCTTTGTCGGCTTGCCAGGCCCTCCTGGACCGTTTCGGCGGCCACCGTTCTGCGGCGGGTCTTACTATCCCGGAGAAAAATATCCAGGCTTTTCAACGTGCCTTTGAAGCAGAAGCATTGCGTCAATTGGGGGATGGAGAACTAATCATGGATCTGCCAATAGACGTGATCGCCGCCTTCAGCCAAATCGACAGCGGCCTCTTAAAATTGCTTGAATGCCTTGAACCCGTTGGGCATCAAAATCCCGCGCCCCTGTTTTGTTCCGTGGGGGTGGAGCTGGTTCCACAATCCATCCGCGTGTACAAGGAACGGCATCTGGGCATGACCCTGCGGCAGGAGGATACTCTTTTTCCCGCCATTGGTTTTAACATGGCCGAACGGTACTATACCGAAAACATCCCCAAAGTGATGGACATTGCTTTCACGCCTCAATTCAATACGTGGCGCGAGGAGACCACCGTGCAGCTTGTATTGAAGGATCTGCGTCCTGCCTAGCCGCATCATCCCGCCTGTTGAAGAATTGCAAAACCGGCCGGGGGCAAACTCAGATGTATAGTCATGCGTCCGTTGGGAGCTGCTTGCACCGGCAACGTCAACCCTTGGTTTTCAGGATGGAGATAGCTGAAATGGGCGCCGGGGGCGTTGAGCGTGGAATCGACGGTAACCCACGCCTCCACGGTTTGGACGGTGTCGGTATTCACCGCCAGGATCATTTCTTCGCGGTCGAACACACGGGACCATGCGATGAGAGAGCGCATCGGACCGGATAGGATACGGGGGAATCCGAAATTTTCTCCATTGCCTGAAATCTCGCGGAGATATTGCCGTCCGCGGCGTAGCGGCAGATGTTCTTTGCGAATTCGAAGCACGTTGGCCAGTTCCCGGTATACAGGATGTTTTTCGTTGAAGAAGTGCCGGTCTGTGGATCGGAAGGCGCCAAACGCTCCGCCCAACATCGCTTCGCGAATGTACCGGTCGTTGCCGCCGGCTCCGTCAAAGCACTGTTCACTTCCATAGTAAAAGCATGGAATGCCCATTGTGGTGGCATTCAAGGCGAGGGCGGCCAACATGAGTTCAGGCGTGCTGTCTTTTGCACAGAACCGGGCCTTGTTTTCTCCATTGATCAGTTGGTCGTGATCGTCGATCATCGTAACGATCTTTTCCAGGGACCAGATGTGCAGGTCTTTATCCGTCAAGGTGGAATTCCGGAAGAGAGCAAAATACTCTTCAGGGTTGCAGGTTCCTTTCATCATGGCTTCGAGTCTGTTGGGAATGTCGTCGATGCCCAGCGCGGCATCGAGGCCGGTGGCTTCCAGCGTTTTGAAGGCATGAACACGGCCTCCAGCGATTTCACCAATCACGTAGAAGTTGTCCTTGCCCATTGTTTGCGCAAATTCGTGAATACTCCGGACAAAAAACCGGACCGCGCCCGAATCCATGTGTTTGACGGTATCGAGGCGATAACCGTCCACATCGGCATAGGCGAGCCAATACTGATACACCTCACAGAGTGTTTTCAGGGCGGGCGAGGGCACATAGTCATTGACGGCGCCCCAGCCCAGGGTGATGTTTTTCAAGGAACAGAAATCGCCCTCATAGAGTTCTGGGTCGTAGTCCCAATTGGAAATCCGGCCTTTTTGGGTAAAGGTATCCGAATACTGCAGTTCGCGGGGCCAAACCGCCACTTGGGCCCAGTTGTTGCCCCATGCCTGGGGGTCCACCGGCGCCAATGGCAGAAATCCGCCCGTATTATCGCGGAATCCTTTCACCCGATAGTTGTTTCCATCCCAGCGGGGGTCCATCCAGGAGGCGCCAGTCTCCGGATGCGTCTCGGAATACCGATCCGCATCATATTCGAAGACATCGCCCGCATGGTTCAGAATAATGTCCAGAATCACATAAATGTCGTGCTTATGCGCGGTCTGCACTACCCTGCGCAAATCTTCCCGCGTGCCAAACTTTGGCTCCACGTCAAGATAGTCCTGGATCGCATACCCATGATATGCATCGCTGCCGTGGACCTGCCGGAAGACGGGACTAATCCACAGGCACGTAATGCCCAGCCGTGCCAAATACCCCATTTTAGATTCGAGCCCTTTCAAGCTCCCGCCGATCCAGCTTCCGCCAGCCGCACGCCATGCTGCCGCCATCGGTGGTGTTTGGACAGCGTTTGCGTTGTCTTTTGCGGGATCGAATAGCGATGTTTTAGGGGCGCCGTTATTTTCCCCATATCCCTGTTCGTTTCCGTCGGAAAAACGATCCAACAACAGGAAATACATGACTTGATCGGCCCAATGGACGGGAGAAGGGTGCATTTGCACCCCTTTGAACTCCGCAAAATTCACCTGGCTGATTTGTTGAAGAGACGGGGTTCCCATGCGACGGCCTCCTTTGGTGAGCCGCCGTCAGCGTTTTGGAATGCCCGAGCGAACGGCGCGCTCATCTGTTGTGTTCGAATTCTGATTGTTTGCTTATGCACCTACCTACACAGAGGTAGTCTAGAACCACCGCCTGGAATCTGTCAAGAGGGTCAATGTATATAAGGACAACCGCCTTCAGCCCTGATCCAAGATTTGCCTGACTTTATGTAGAAGTGCATCAGGCGGATATGGTTTTTGGATGAGTTCGACTCCTTCCTTAAGGACAAAACCGGTATGTACGGTTTGCGTGCTGTAGCCGCTGGAAAACAGGAAGCGTGCGTGCGGATATTCGGCCTGCAACGTGTTATACACGATTTCTCCCCCGCCTTCGGGCATAATGACATCCAGGATAACCAGATCAATCTTTTGCTTGCTTTCCCGGAACATGCGGATCGCTTCCTGCCCGTTCACGGCAGTAAGAACGGTGTAGCCCTTCCGGGTGAGGATCCGTGCGGCAAGTTCCCTGACGGCATCGTCGTCTTCGGCCAACAGTATGGTTTCAGACCCTTCGGGGGGCCGGTCTTTTTGCACAACACTGGGCGTGGAAAGTTCACGCGCCACCACGGGGAGATAGATCTTGAAGGTTGTTCCGTTGTTCACTTCACTATATACCCGGACCATGCCCTGGTGCTGCTGGACAATGCCATAGACGGTGGCCAGCCCCAAGCCTGTTCCCTTGCCTTGGGGTTTGGTGGTAAAGAACGGTTCAAAAATGCGTTGCTGTGTTTCGGCATCCATGCCACAGCCCGTATCGGTTACGCTCAGCAGCACATACCGCCCCTTCGCCGCCCAGGGATGCGCCTCGCAATAGTCGTCGCCGATCTCGGCATTCTCTGTTTCAATCATCAATACACCGCCTTCCGGCATCGCATCCCGTGAGTTTATACAGAGATTCATGAGGATTTGTTCCATTTGGCCCTGGTCGGCATGGATAACGCCCAGATCCTGACCTGCCGCCACGTGAAGGCGGACGTCTTCACCGATGAGCCGTTGAATCATTTTCACTACGTTTTGAATGACAATATTCAGGTCCAGATCTTCCATTTTCAGCACCTGCCGGCGGCTGAAGGCCAGGAGTTGACGCGTCAGAATGGAGGCCCGTTCCGCGCTCTTGGCGAGTTCATTGACATATTCACGGGCTTTTCCGCCTTCGGGCAACAGATCCTTCATCAACTGACTATAGCCGATCATGGCTTGTAAAATGTTGTTAAAATCATGGGCCACACCGCCGGCCAACCGGCCTACCGCCTCCATCTTCTGCGCCTGCCGGAATTGTTCTTCGAGTAACAGGCGTTCAGTGATATCCTCCACCATCTCGATAGCCGCAGAAATCTTTCCTTGCTCATCCAACAACGGGGAGGCGATAATGCGGTAGTGCCGCATCTTGCCTTGATTGAACGTATCGATAACCGCCTCATGCACTTGGCCATCGCGCAGCGCTTGAACTGTCGGACAAGCAGGGCACGCGTGCTCAAGGGCCGGGTTATGAAACACCTGGTAGCAGAGGGGCGCATCCTGCCGCGCTGCCTCCGGGAACCAGGATTCCATCTTATTATTCATCTCGAGCACCCGCATTTCCGGGCTAATTAACGACACTCCGATTCCAATGTTGTCCACCATATTGCGAAACTTGGCTTCGGAGGCGCGCAGGGAGGCTTCCACCTTTTCCCGTTGGGCGCTCTCTTCCACCAGCGCGCGGTTGGCGGTCTCTAGTTGTGTCAGCTTGTTTTCCAATTTACGGATGAGTGTTTCGCTGTACGTTTTGAAATACCCGGCTTCATCCACAACGGCTTCGGCTGGCGCCGAAGGTGTTCTGGTTTGCTGTTCGGCTATCACCTCCTTGATTATTCCGGCGAATACGTCGGGCTCCTGAGGCTTGATGACAAACCGTTCCGCGCCGAGACTGAGTGCAAACGCCTCATCGCGGGGGTCGGTGTAGGTCGCGGTATAGAACACAAAGGGAATCTTCTTGAGCTGTTCATCCTGCTTCCATTCGCGGCAGAGCGTGTAGCCGTCCATGACCGGCATTAAAATATCGGAAATAATCATATCGGGCGGGGCCTCACGTGCCTTTTGAAGTGCTTCCGCTCCATCGGCCGCAACTACTACTTCATAGCCATTCCCTTGGAGCAAGGCTTGAAGCAGGTAGCGGTTTTCTTCATGGTCGTCTACGATAAGGAACTTGGTCATAGTGTATTTCCTTCTTGACGTGTTTCACCCCCCAGATGGCGCTCGACATCCGCCACGAATGTTTCCGGGTTGATGGGCTTCTCGATATATCCAGAGCATCCGGCGGCAAGCGCTCGCTCGCGATCCCCCACCATGGCATAGCTCGTGACGGCCACAATCGGCACTTGGTCAAGCGCCGGGTTGCTCCGCAATGCCCGTGCGACCTGATAGCCGTCCATGCCCGGCAACTGAATATCCAGCAGGATGAGGATCGGCGTTATCCGGCCCGCCAATTCAATCCCCTCTTGCCCGTCCCGGGCTGGCACAACCTCGTAGCCACTTTTTTCAAGCATAAACGTAACCAGATAGAGGTTTTGCTCGTTGTCCTCGATTACAAGCACTGTCCGTTTCATGTTTCCTCCTAATCTTATGCGATGGGAAGGGTAAACGTAAAGACACTTCCAACATGCCATTCGCTCTCCACCCAGATCCGTCCACCCAATTTTTCGACCAGCCGCTTACAGATGGACAGACCAAGCCCGGTTCCCTCGTGGTTGCGGGATAAACCCACGTCGACCTGTTGAAAGGCCTGGAATAACTTCCCCGTGTCTTCGGGCTTGATGCCAATACCCGTATCCACTACGCGTGTCACGAGTGTTTTATCCTCAACCATGCACTCAACGCGAACGTGGCCTTCTTCCGTAAACTTTATGCCGTTATTAATGAGATTAATAAGAATTTGCTCGAAACGGCGGCGGTCGCTGGTTAACTCCCCCACGTCAGGGGAGATGTTAACCGATAACGCCAGACCCTTCTTCTCCGCCAGAGGCAATACCAAGTGTATGACTTTTTCAATCGATTCTGCCGCATTGAACGGTTTCGATTCCACTTCCAATTGCCCTGCTTCAATCTTGGAAAGATCGAGGACATCGTTGATAAGGTCCAGCAGATGCCGGGCGCTTCTCTGTACCATCCCGAGCTGCTTCGTTTGCTCTTCGTTGAGGGGGCCCGGAATGCCCTGCAAGACGATCCCCGTGAATCCAATGATGGAATTGAGCGGAGTGCGCAGTTCATGCGACATGGCCGCTAAAAAGGCCGACTTCAGCCGGTCCGCGGATTCGGCGCGCTCCTTTGCCAACGCCAGTTCGGCGGTACGCTCTTCGATCCGTGTTTCGAGATCCTGATTAAGCCTCCGAAGTTCTTCTTCCGCGCGGACGCGCGACGAAATGTCGGTGAGCGAGACAAATACCCGCGACCAGGTTTCTTCATGCCCCGGCACGATGGCCACTGTCATGTTCACGTGGAGCTTTTCACCGTGTCGATTGCGGTTGATGGTTTCAGTCTGGAACACCGCATTGCCGGCCGCCAAAAAAACCAACTCTTCCATTAATAGGGCGTACGATTCCTCGTGAAACACTTTTGAGAGGTGTGCGCACAGATCCTCCCGGCGATCGTACTGGAGCAAATCCAGTGTCGCCCGATTCACATCCAGAACTTTAATCAGATCCGCGCATTGCCGGATTGCATCACGGTGATTGGTGAAATAAGCCCTGAGATCCGTAATCCCGGAACGGCGCAATTCATCGATATAGCGTTTCACCTCTGAGAAGTCCTCTTCCCAAAGAGATGTGGGGCAGTCTTCAAAAAGGCCGCGATAGCGCACTTCGCTTTCCCGCAGCGTTGCCGCCGCGTTGTTCTTTTCATCCTCCCGTTGTTGAATCTTTTGCAGCATCGCGTCGAAGCCATCGCATAAGACGCCTATTTCATCGTTTCGTTTATTGCCGGTGCGTATGGAGTAATCCCCCGTCTCGGAAACCTTCCGCACAACCCCCACCAGTGCGTGAATAGGCGTTGAGATCGCCCTCTGCAAAAAGATGGAGAGGAAAAGCGACACGCCCATGCCTATCACCAGCACCAACGCGGCAATACCTCCACTGCGGACCACGGCAGTTCGAAGATACCTAACATTCAAGCGAACCGACACGACACCTATCGTCTCGCCGCGTCTGGCGATTTCCTTTGAAACTGTAAGAAAACCTTGCTCCAACCGGTAGATACCCGCTTTCATGGACGGAAAATGAAACTCCGTGCTGTCAGGCCGGCTGTACGTGGCGAACAAAACCCCTGCTGCATCATAAATCCATGCATTCACGACATCTTCATCGGCCACGGCGGAGGAAAGAATCTCTTCCGCGGCGGAAACGTCCTGGAAGTCAAGGGGAGAAGTGCAGTTCGTGGCAATCATTTTCACCAACGTTTCACTCTTCCTAGTCATGGCGGCGCTGTGCAAGTGCGTCTCGTTGATGACCGTGAACGCGCCATACAGGGCCAACCCCGCCAGCGTTGTTAACAGTTGTATGGCAATGAGTTTCCCGCGTATGGACGAGTTCTTGAACCAGTTCATTTTAACTCTCCCCCCGCATCCCTTGGCCTGTCTTCTTCCACAAGTTTCGCCAGTTTTACAAGTTGCGAACTGACGCCAAGCCCGGACCTTTTCAAGGCGTTTAGATTCATTTCAAATCCAATGCGGTCTTCCATGGGGCAAAAGTTTATGGCCACGCCCTTCTTTGCCAGGCCCGGGCTGCTGCCCACCGTGAGTATGTTCTCCTCCTCCGCTTTCTTCAGGATGGCCTCCAAGTGCTTTTCCATGGTTTCCGCGATGAGCAGTATGTTCGCCCCGGATACATCGTCAACATTCGAGCATTCCCGGATCAAAAGGGGGCGCGTATCGACCGTTTTCTTTTCGGCGATGGTTTTAAGCGGCTCCAACAGGCTGGTCTTCCCCAGGATCGCTATGGTGAACGGCTTGTCATCATCCTCCGGCCACGTGATATATCCGGTGAATTTGTATACAAAAACCGCCTTGATGTCATCGGCGCGGCTGTCCTTTTCATTGTCCGCCGCCAGCGCCGAAAAACCCATAATGACGATTGCCGCGGCAATCATCAACGCACCCGGCGACCTCTTTTTTCTGTTCACCGAGTTCTTCATTGCTTCCGCACCTTATCGGAGATTTTCGCATAAACAGGGGCAAGGGAAAACCGCTTGACGACTTTGAACATTATGGTGAATTGGGGTTGCCGGTATCTGCTGACGGAGGTATCCGACGGATGGTAGTATTTTTCATTCAGCATGTTCTTGGCCGCCAGTTGGAAGTCAAACCCATGATAGTCCAGATAGCTTAGCGTCCCGTGCAGGATAAATGCATCGTCAATCCAGCGATCGCCGGAGAATCCTATTTCATGCGTGTTCCTTCGCTTGCCCAGATATTGCCCCCGGAGATCCAGCCGCAAGTGATCCGTAAAGGCATATTGAACCCCGGCATTGGCTGTATGTGGGGAAATTTCCGGAACCATTTCGCCGTTTTCGTCGCCGGAATCCGTGTAGGTGTAGTTTAGATAGGTTTTCCATTTCCCTATCCTGTATTCGATCGTGCTTTCAACCCCGTTGGTGTTCACGCGGCCGCGGTTTACCCAGCGCCACCCCGATGCATTCTCTTCGCGTGTAATGCAGTTTCTCAGCACATTCCGGTAAACCGAAAGCTCAACCCGCCAATGCTCCGTGAAGGAATACCCCAAGACCAATTCCAGGGAGCGCATCTCCTCGGAAGTAAGCCCCGGATTGCCCAGTCCATCCTGGAAATCCCATATCTTGGGAGCACGGTACGCCTCTGTGTACAGCAGCTTCGCCGTGAACTTTTCTTTGTTAAATACCAATCCCAGTCTGGGCGTAAGGACCGATCCATATACATCGCTGTAGTCGTAGCGGGCGCCAACGGTCATGGCGAGCGAGTCAATCATGCGCCATTCAAGTTGCGTGTAAAAGCTCCCCAGATTGCTCATGAGCAGATCGGGATCCTCCGGTTTCGGAGCATTATCGAAGGGGGAATGACTGCGGGACTTAGAGTATCCCGCCGAAAGCCACTCGTGTTCATACACCACGCCCAGTGCCAGGGAAAGTTTCTTGCCAATGCTAATGTTAACTCTATTCTCAACTCCCAGAAGATAATTGGGCCGGTACCAGCGCTCCTGGTAGCCTCCATTTGCATCCCACCCCCACCGGATAACCGGACGCGTATCATCCTCCACCGTCGTGTCCCGAAAGTAGGCCATGCTGTGCAGCGACCAGTTTTTGGGCTTCTCATAATCATATTTTGCATAGGCGTTCAGAAAATGGATGTGCCAATCGATGCCATGGTCCTGAAGCGGGGTGCCAATGGTTTTTTCCTTCGTTGCCCTGGAGGCTTGCTTGTCCTGGAAGTTCAGTCCGATCGTGAAGGATTTATATTGGGCTTTTGCATCGAGCGCAAAGTCGTCTTCGAAATTGTCCATGGAATCCGACCAGTTGTAATCGCCCTTGGCCCCTCTGAGATCCGCCTTGTCGCTCTTCTTGAACATTCCTGACAGGCTGAAGCCGAAATCATGTTTCTCATTGAAATAGCCATAGATAAGATCATGCTGGAGGGTCTTATGGTTGCCCGTCAGTGAGCTTACCCGCAGTCCCTGGACGTCCTTGGGCGCCTTGGTAATAATATTGATCACTCCTGAAACGGCATGGGTGCCATATAACGCCGAGGCAGGACCGTAGACCACCTCTATGCGTTCCACATTCGCCAAGTTATATTGACCGCCGCCATAGAAACCGCCGGAATTGAGTTCGTTCATCTGCACTCCATCGACCATCAGAAGTATCAAATTGTTCTGATTGGGGATGCCCCGCATGAAAACATAGCTATTGAAGCCAACGATATTGCGGAATTGGATCCCGGGAAGGTCGGCAAGCGCCTCTTCCAGCGTAAGGTAACCGCGCTCCTCAATGTCTTTCGCGGTGATAATCCGAACCGTGGCCGGGGTTTCGGATCGTTTCTGCGATTTCTTGGCAGGCGTGGTGACGGGCAGATTCGCCAATTCTTCTAAACTCAGATTCAACATTGTATCCAAGTCTGTTTTTTGGCCATAGGCGTTTCCAGGGAGCAAAAAAGACATCATGAACATAAAAAGACACAGGCAGGACAGAACACTCGTGCTATAGCGCGGTTTCATGATAAAGGGCGCTTGTGTGCCGTCTGCGATGTGCTTCTTCATCGTATTCTCCTACTCATAGAGAATGGGGATCGTGAACGAGAACACGCTTCCCCGGCCCCATGTGCTTTCCACCCAGATCCGTCCGCCCAGTTTCTCCACCAGCCGTTTGCAGATAGACAGCCCAAGACCGGTTCCCTCGTGATGCCGCGAAAGGCCCATGTCGATCTGCTGAAAGGGCTGGTAGAGTTTTCCCATGTCCTCCGATTTGATCCCTATGCCCGTATCAGAAACCTGTGTTACAATCTCAGGGCCGTTGAACGCACACTCAATATGCACATGCCCTTTTTCCGTGAACTTCACGCCGTTATTGACCAGGTTGATGAGAACCTGTTCGAATCGCCGGCGATCTGTGATCGCTTCACCGACGCCGGGCGCAATATCCGCCGAGATCCCCAACCCCTTTTTCTCCGCCAAGGGAGTCAGCAAGCGCACCACCGTTTCCACGGATTCCCGAACGCTGAATGGTTTCGCTTCGATTTCCAACTGCCCCGCTTCGATCTTGGAAAGATCTAAAACGTCATTGATAAGATCCAGAAGATGACGGGCGCTTCCCTGGACCATACTGAGTTGCTTGGCCTGTTCTTCGTTCAAGGGGCCGGCAAACCCCTGCAAGACAATCCCTGTAAACCCGATGATGGAATTGAGCGGCGTGCGCAGTTCGTGGGACATGGCGGCCAAAAAGGCTGATTTCAGCCGGTCCGCGGATTCTGCGCGTTCCTTTGCCAGGGCCAGTTCGGCGGTACGCTCTTCGATCCGTGTTTCGAGTTTCTGATTGAGCATCCTAAGTTCTTCTTCGGCGCGTACGCGCGAGGAAATATCGGTGATTGTCACAAACACCCGCGACCACGTGTCTTCGTGACCCGGCACGATGGCCACCGTCATGTTCACATAGAGTTTTTCGCCATGGCGGTTGTGATTGACCGCTTCGGTCTGAAACACCATGTTTCCCGCGTACAAGCAAACCAGTTCCTCAAGGAAGGTTTCATAGGAATCTTCTCGGAACACCGTGGACAGATGGGCGCGCAAATCTTCCCGGCGTTCATACTGAAGCAAATCAAGGGTTGCCCGATTCACGTCCAGGACCTTGATCATATCCGGACACCTCCGGAGTTCTTCGGGATGAACCTTGAAATAGGCGCGGAGGTCCGTCACGTCCGCGCGGTGCAAATCGTCAAGATAGGCCTTTAACTCCGAAAAATCTTCCTCCCAAAGAGAGGTGGGGCAATCTTCAAAAAGGCCCCGGTACCGGGCTTCGCTGTCCCGGAGGGCTGTTTCCGCCCGGCGGCGTTCCGTGATATCGGTTCCAATGCTCAGGATGCCCGTCACACGGCCTTGCTCATCAAAGGCCACCTTGTTCGTCCATTCAATCCAGACATGTTCCCCGTTCCGCTTCATATTTTCATTGACATTGTGCTCGAATGCGGCCGGATTAACACAGATCTGCTCCAACAACGGCCCCAGGTCCCGGCCCGTGCTTTCGGTTTCCGGTACAATTGTTCCCACCACATGCCGGCTAAGAATTTCCTCTTCGGCATAGCCGAAAAAGCACAGTCCGAATTCATTCATGAATGAAACCCGTCCGTCATGCGTCATGTGGAGGATGATACTGTTCGCATGCTCGATCAATTCGCGGTATTTCTGCTCGCTTTGCCGCAAACTTTCCAGAAGACGCTGCTGCGTTTCGAGTTTTTTCGCAAGATACCGGTAGGCCAGGAGCGCCGTCACCAGGAGATAGATCGCAGCATTTAGAATTTGATAGGTATACAGGCTTTGAGGCGATTCCACAAAGCGAATCAATAACTTGCTGGAAACAAGTATCCACAGGACCCCCACTCCAAGATAGAACAATGCCAGACCGACGGCCGCCTTTCGATTCGACCACCACGACTTTCGGACTCGGGACCTACCCATTCATCCAACTCCAAAACACCCAGTTCGAATGGTCTGTTGCCGCCTCACCAGAAACGTCAACCCTCGCCCGCTAGCATAGCACAAAAAACAGATTCTGCCTATCTATTTTCATTGAACACCACCCCGGTTAGAAATCCACGTCTGCCAAAAGCGCTACTTTTCTATCCATTACCTCATTTTCACATTCTCACGCCTTAAGCCTTGCGTCACAAGCCTTGCTTTTAATGAAATGAAAAATCCTGCTAAATATGGGATATTCAACACCTTAAAACATGAAAATTTAGAGCCTCCACCCATGAAAAAAAAGAAAGACACCTCTGTCAGCCTTCTCTAAACCCTTGGAGAGCTAAACGACAGGTTGAAACACGACCCACAATCCTGTTGAAATCATGCAGGAATATCACCAAGGGAGACTGCCATGGATAATACGCCTCTTCCGGAATCCTCGAATGATTGTTCGCCCGCGTGCGGTTGCCGGGCCGCGATGAACCGGCGGATGTTCGTGAAAACCGCCGGGGCCGGGGCATTGGCATTGCTGAGCTCACGCATACCCGTTATGGCGGGGCCGTTTGAAAACGCGGAGTTTGAAAAGCTCGTCCCAGCGGATAAGAAACTCAGCGAAGCTTGGATAAAATCGCTGTTTGAGCGCGGTGCGCCATCGGCCTATCAAGGGGAAGAGTTGAAATTTATTGGCATGCCGGTGGGCGGCATTGGCTGCGGTCAACTCTATCTGGGAGGCGATGGCACGTTGTGGCATTGGGATATTTTTAACAAGCCCATCAGCACGGGCGCGGACCATTACGCGCATCCCATGGAACCGGCCTCCCCTCTGGAACAGGGCTTCTCGCTGAACATTGGCGATCAATCCCACCCTCTCGATCAAACGGGTTTTTCCGAGGTGCGGTTTCGCGGGGAATATCCCATCGGGATCGTGCAATACCGTGACCCAGCCCTGCCGGTCGAAGTCATGCTGGAGGCATTTTCGCCGTTTATCCCGCTCAATGCCGGCGATTCAAGCCTTCCCGCAACAATAATGAAGTTCACGGTGAAGAATACGGGAACGCAGCCCTTAGACCTGGAATTGATCGGGCGGCTGGAGAACGCCGTTTGCCTCAATACCTCCGGCCTCTCCGCACTGCGCCGCAACCGGATAGTGCGCGGACGGAATCTATCCTTTCTTAATTGTTCGGTGGAAAAGAGCGATCAACCGCTTGAACCGCCCAAGCCTGATGTGGTCTTTGAAGACTGGAACAAAAAAACCTACAAAGGCTGGACGGTGGAAGGCACGGCATTCGGCACGGGGCCGATAAAGAAGTCGGAGTTTCCCGATTACCAGGGCGATGTGGGTGGCGACACCAATCGTGTAGTGAATTCGCATGCCGCCGCGCCTGGGGGGGATGTCGGCGGGAAAGACGCCGCCACGGGTAAGCTTACAAGCCGTCCGTTTAAAATTGAGCGCCGGTTTATACAGTTTTGGGTAGGCGGGGGCAATCATCCCGGCAAGACGTGTGTGAACCTGCTGGTGGACGGGAAAGTGGTCCGTACAATCACCGGCCAAGCCAGCAACCAGATGTCGCTCCAGATGTTTGACGTGTGCAACCTTCAAGGCGAGGAGGGTATCCTCGAAATTGTGGACGCGGAAAGCGGCGGATGGGGGAATATCGGCGTAGGTAAAATCATCTTCACCGATCAGTCCACGGAAACGGGTCCAATGGAAGAGAAGCCGGATTTTGGCACGATGGGCCTCGGACTGGTTGGCGATCCTCCTGAAAAAGCCAGTGATGAGGTTACCGCGCCATTCTGTTCGCCCCTGGTGGGTGAAATTGGCCGAACGTTGCGGCTGGAACCCGGCCAATCGGCCAGCGTTACTTTTGTGCTGACATGGTTTTTCCCAAATTTGAAGATGAAAAAGCTGCCGGGCGGCCGCCTCTACGCTACGCGCTTTGATTCAGCCCTCGACGTCGCGGAATATATCGCCGCCAACATCAACCGATTAGAGAGCGAAACGAAACTGTGGCGCGATACCTGGTATGACTCGACTTTCCCCTATTGGTTCCTCGACCGCACGTTTCTCAATATATCGACCCTCGCAACCTCCACGTGTTACCGGTTTAAGGATGGGCGATTCTATGGTTGGGAGGGCGTGGGGTGTTGCGCGGGCACCTGCGGGCATGTCTGGCAATATGCCCATGCCATCGCGCGGCTGTTTCCCGAACTGGAACGCGATACGCGGGAACGGGTTGATTTCGGATTGGCTCTCCAGAAAGACGGCGCGATCTTTTTCCGCGCGGAACACAACAACATCCCCGCCATCGATGCACAGGCCGGGTCCATTCTCCGGGCGCTCCGGGAACATCAAATGTCTTCGGATGATGCCTTCCTGCGCAAAAACTGGCCGGGCATCAAGCGCGCCATGGATTGGCTGATCGAGAAGGACGCCAACGGCGACGGCATCCTTGAGAGCAATCAGCACAACACGCTCGACACCGACTGGTATGGGCCGGTGGCATGGCTGAGCGGCTTGTACATCGCCGCGTTGCGGGCCGCCGAGGAAATGGCAAAAGAATTGGGCGACACGGAGTATGCCGCGCGCTGCCATGCGATTTTCGAGAAAGGACGGAAGAATATCGTCGAACAATTGTTCGATGGCGAATATTTCATTAATAAGCCGGACCCAAAACACGCCGATGCGATAAATTCTGGGAGCGGCTGCGAAATCGATCAGGTAATGGGACAGAGTTGGGCATGGCAGGTGGGACTCGGCCGCATACTCCCGGAAAAGGAAACGCTATCGGCCCTTCGTTCCTTATGGCGCTACAATTTCACGCCGAACGTTGGCCCGTACCGGGAAGTGAACAAGCCGGGGCGGTGGTATGCCATGCCGGGAGAGGCCGGGCTGCTGATGTGCACTTTCCCGCGGGCGGATTGGGATTACAGCAAAGCCAAGGGTAAGGGCGCGGAGTGGGCCGCTGGTTACTTCAATGAGTGCATGAACGGTTTCGAGTATCAGGCGGCAAGTCATATGATCTGGGAAGGCCTCGTGCAGGAAGGCCTGGCGGTGACGCGCGCCGTGCACGACCGATACGAAGCGGCGCGGCGCAATCCGTGGAATGAAATCGAATGCGGCGATCACTACGCGCGCTCCATGGCCAGTTATGGTGTTTTCCTGGCGGCGTGCGGTTTCGAATACCATGGCCCGAAAGGGCATATCGGATTCGCGCCACGCATTACGCCCGAATACTTCAAAGCGGCATTCACCAGCGCCGAGGGCTGGGGAACGTTCCGGCAAACGATCACCGGCAAGACCCACGAAGCCGAAATTGAACTGAAGAAAGGCGCACTTACCGTGCAGACACTTTCCCTGGTTACCCCTAAGACGGTAAAAAACGTCTCTGTTACCGTGGCCGGGAAAAAGGCCGCCTGCACTCATACGATCCAAGAGGGCCGGTTATTCATTGCTCTATCCGAACCCGCATCCCTCAACCCCGGAGAAAAGATCATCATATGCTTCTAAACGATGTCGAAAAGATCATGATGAACAATCCGCTGCGTGCGGCGGTCCAACGGCAGTGGGAAGGGCGGCGGCTCCTCCGGCTCGGCGGCGAGGCGCCCAAGGGAATTGTACTCGAAGTGGGATGCGGTTGTGGGGTTGGCGTTGAAATCATCCTGGACCGCCTGCATGCCGAGCGCGCGCACGCCTTCGATCTCGATCCCCACATGGTTACTCTCGCTCAAAAACGTCTCAATCGCAAGAATCGCCCTGCCTACGTATGGGTTGGAGACGTGACCAGAATTCCCGCGCCCGATGCCACTTATGCCGCCGTCTTTGATTTCGGAATCATTCACCACGTCCCGAACTGGCGCGATGCGATCACGGAGATCCACCGTGTTCTCAAACCCGGTGGACGGTTCTATGTCGAAGAGATTATGCGCCGTTTTGTTCTTAACCCGATTGTCCGAACCCTAACGGTCCATCCCCTTGAAGATCGCTTCGACATGCCGGAATTCCATGCGGGCCTTGAACAGGCCGGCTTCACGGTCACCAACACCGCGAAATTCCTTGGCTGGGCTGCTTGGTTCATCGCAGAGAAGCAATGATGGAAATACATTTGAGACGGTAAGTTCCAGACTATTTGGCTAATGCTTCTTGGGTTCCGGGATGGTGATTTGTTCGCCGTGGCGGGGTTTCCATTTCGGTTTTCCGGGAATAAGAGCGGCCCAGTCATAGTGACCAGTCCGGCAGTTAATAGTGATGAGTGTTCCGCCTTTGGAGACGCGATCTCCACCATAACTGCCGACGCCTGTGGCGCGCCCGTACACCAAATCGACGCCGTCGATCTTGCCGGAGTAATTATTCACATGATCATGACCGCAAAAACACGCACGCACGCCAAGCATTTTAAGAAAAGCGAGGGAACTGCCGTCTTCACTTTCAATGCATTGCTTTTCCCCTTTTATGCCCGATGCAACGCCGCTATCCCAAATATCGACATATTGTTTAATGGGAATGTGGAAGAAGGTAAAGCGTAAGGGTTGTTGGTCTCCCGTCTTGGCTGTATCCTCCGCGAGAGTGTTCATCCAGGCCTGCTGGGTGGCGCTCAATCCCTCCACTTCTGAATTCAAGCATACCAACTGGCAAACGCGGTTCCCACGAGGACCGGCAACATCAATAACATAGTTTCCGCCAGTGGCAGCGCCGCGGTAGAGGGAGTTTTTCGCCTCAGTGAGGGCCTTGTGTCCCGCATTGTTGTCGATCAATTGATCATGGTTCCCCCAGGCATAGGCCCACGGCATGCCAAGCGCGGCATACTTGGCCACCACTTCGGCCATCCGCTCTTCCCCCCCTGGTTTTCGATTCCCGGACCAGCTATCCCCCGTCACGATAATGAGATCGGCCTTTGCCTGCGCCATGATATCCGCGATAATGGCGGCGGTGCGTTTATTGGTAAGCTTTTCCAGGGGGTCTTTGTCGGCGCCCCAGTGGACATCGGTCAATTGGAGTATCCTCAATTTTGAGGGGTGCTCAATGCGAAGCTGTGCGGAATAGGGGAGCGGATGAAAGGGATACCCAGACCGTTTCAGACTGGCACACCCGGTTCCCGCCAGAATGATGCCGGCGGCGCCGGTCAACAAAAATTGCCTGCGCGAGATGGACTCATGTTTCATACCAACGCACTCCTATGGTTAATGGCACTGAAAGCTGTCATATCATGCCGGATTTTCTGCTGGATCTGGCAGGGATTGCTGCCGCAGCGAGGGCCCGCCGAGCGTGAAAAAGACAAGTGTTCCAATGGAGAATCCGAGAATGCCGCCCATGAGGCAACAAAACGGGAAATGGGCCGCGGTGTAGACGCGGGAGAATCCCTGGAGCGCCGCCCATGCAAAGATACCAACGCGGGCGCGGCGGTCGCGGAGGAACCAGAACATCGGCGTGAGTAGGCCGAAGGTGCCGGAGGTATGCCCGGAGGGGAAGGAATTCCGGCCCCGCAGCAACTCATCAGGGATCACTCGCACCTGAAGATTCCAGGGCTTGTTCGCATCATTCAACGGCCGCGGGCGCGCTACGGCGCTCTTGAGGGGGTTTGTGGCGCCCCAATCGGTGATGGCGCCGGAAAGGAGCATGAGTCCAAACACACAGGCAAGGCGGCGTGCGGACGTATCCTCCATGTTGTGAAAAAGAACAACGGCCAGGCCAAATACGGCCAGGATGGCAGCCGTTGCCAGGATATTGGCTCCGATATAGACGGAATTGTTCCAATCTTCCGCCCGCCAGGGCAGCAGGGTCAGTGCAATGCCTTCGATGATCAATAGTCCCGTGAAAAGAGTTTTGCCTTTTGGAAACAGGCGAAATAATCCCCTCGCAATCAACCAGGAGAGCATGGGGGTAAGAATCAGGAAGTTGGTGTAATCCGACAGTGCGCGGATGAACTGATCAAGCCCTCCCACATACGTATCCGGATTACATGCCGCCAGAATCGCCTTATCGAATGGATCGGTCAACGGGACCAGCCACTTCCCGGCGGCGTAGACCAGCCCGGTGATGCTTCCATAGCCCGCCGCGACAATCAGAATGCGCAATAGAACGGTTCCAGTTTTCTTCACATTCATGAGCAACTTCTCTTGTTCGATCTTGGAAATCTGTTTTGCCACGAAATGGGCAAGATACAATGGTGCGGAGCATACTGTACCTAATGAGTGAAGGTCAAAAAAGAAATAGAAATTGAAGCCGTGGAATCATTGGCGCATGCTATTTTCTTGGAGCGATCAGCGTATCCCAGAGATTTTCAACGGATAAGGGATTGAATATTTGAATGTCCCGCATGTTCAATGACTGTTCACCGCCATAAAGTACCGTTCCTGGAACAGAGCGACCTGGGTACGATGTCTTGAATTGTTCCAAGCCCTTGAGGAAATTGGATGAGAACGTTGCGGCAGACTTAATTTCAATTGGGGTAATCACACCGTGTTCCCGGATGAGCAGGTCAATTTCTATCCCATGGGAATCGCGATAGAAATATACACTAGGGCGAAACCCTCTATTGTGTGCGCCTTTCATGATCTCTGTAATAATGAGATTCTCATACAATCCTCCCCTCAGGGGATCTCGAGCCGCTTGTTGTTCATCATGGATATCCAGCAGAAATGCAGCAAGTCCTGGATCGGTAAAATAGATTTTCGGCGATTTGATGACCCGCTTCCGAATGTTTTCAAAGAACGGCGGCAATTCAAAAATGATATAGGAAGCTTTCAGCACGCTGATCCAGTTTCGTATGGCCGTGCTGGAGACACCCACATCGTTCGACAACGAAGCGAGATTAACAATTTGTCCCACGCGCCCAGCCAATAGAGCCAGAAATTTTTGAAATTGAGTCAGATCACGCACTTGTAGCAAGGCGCGCACATCGCGCTCGACATAGGTCTGCACATAGTTATTGAAGAAACGCCGAGGATTGAGGTTTTCTTCATGCAGCCGGGGAAAAGCGCCCTTGACCACCAACTCAAAAGGGCTCCAGTCCGCTTTGTACTGGCGAAGTTCCGATAACTCAAAGGGCCACAACGACAGAATGGCCGTACGACCCGCCAAGGATTGGCTCACCGCCTGATGCAACTCTGGTTGATGACTGCCGGTAAGAATAAATTGTCCCGGACGGCGTGCCGTATCGACAATTCCCTGAAGGTAGGAGAGCAATAGCGGGAAACGTTGTATTTCATCCAAAATAGCGCCATTGGGCATTTGAGCCAGGAACCCACGGGGATCGGCTTCGGCGGCTAATCGGACATCCGGGTCTTCTAAAGAAAAATACGCCTTCCCAGGAAAGGTCATCTGAACAAGAGTCGTTTTCCCCGACTGACGTGGCCCCAAGATTGTCACCACAGGATATTCCTGGGCCGATTGGAGCACTTCTTTTGTAATGCTACGTGCAACCATAGCAATAGTTTACACTGTTTTTGTGTAAATCGCAACTTAAAAATACGATTTGCACTTATTTATATGTAAATAATTACGCGACAATATGTTATGCATAGAATAGTCAAGCCATCATTCTGCATTGGCGCGGCGGAGGCGGTCGCTGAGGGTGATGATGATGTTCACAAGAAGTTGGAGGGAGACTTCGCGGGGAAGGTCTTTTTTCAGATCGTCCAGGCTGAGTTCAAGCAGGCTTGTGGTGCAGGTGGCGGCGGCGCCGGCGCTTCGGGGTTCGTTGCTGACGAGGGCCATTTCGCCGAACATGTCGCCACGTCCCAGGAGTGCAATTTCCTGCTCGCCGTCAAAAATGCGGATTTCCCCGCCGAGGATCACGAACATCTCCGCACCCGGCTGCCCTTTCTGGAACACGACCTCGCCTTCTTCGTATTCACGGGTACTGCCTCGGGCGAAGATGCGGGCGACGTCTTCCGGGGAGAGCCCGTGAAACAACTCCATGCGCCGGGCCAGCATGGCATAGGTGTCACGCATGCTGTCCATCATCACCGCGGCCATTTCACGCATTAAAATGGAAGAATCCGACTGGGCGGATCCACTGGCTGGAGCAGGTGCGGGGGGTGGTTCGGACGCTGATTCCACAGGCGCCTGAAAAACCGAGTGAAGCACGTTTTCGGGGGTAATGCCGGCGGGAGGGACGTTTTCCAAGAGGGGCGGCGGTTTAGGCGCGGGGACAGATTCCGCCTCCGCTTCCAAGGCTTCTGGGATGGCTTCCAGTGCTTCCGGGATAATTTCTGGGACGGGTTCTGGAATATCCGACGGTGGGGGCGGCGCCACTTTTTCGGGGGCAGGGGGCGGCGCGGGTTTGGACTCTTTTTTGGGCGAGCGCAGCCCAAGGGAAGTGGCGGAAAGTTCGGCGGGTTCTCCGGATTTTGAAGAACCGAACAGGCGGGCGGAAACGGTCTCGAAGTGATTGTAGGCGCAGAGAATCGGCTTAATCCGCAGGCTGGGGCAACATTCCTTTACCTTTTGAAGGGCCTCGGTATCGAGGGGATTCACCATGGCCACGGTGAGATTGTTTCCCATTTTATCTATTGGCAGGAGGCGGTATTTGAAACAGATCTCCTGCGGTATGACACCGATGATGGACTTATCAATGAGATAATCGAGGAGACTCAGATGGGGTATTTTGCAGTGCTTGGCAAGGAAGGAGAGCAGGGACTTTTCATCCAGAATTCCTTCCCGGATCAGAATTTCCCCGATAAAGTCCCCGCTTTCTTTTTGCAGTGCAAGGGCTTTTTGAAGTTGTTCCTCCGTGAGCGCCCCTTCATCGAGGAGCAGTTGGGGCAGGTCCTTTTTCGGAGCGGATGGTTCGGAGCCCGCCTGCGGGGCTGGGGCAGTTCTATCGGGCGCAGGATGGGCGGGTGGAACGGACGGAGCGGCAGGGCCGCCGGATGTCTCGGCGCTTTTATTCTTGTTCCATCGCAGCATTGGGCGTTGAACCCCCGCATGTTAATTGTCAAACTCTACTACGATGAAAATACTACCATCCCCCTTGCCGCGTATTCAACGACTTAGATCCAGCACACCGACAAATGGAAACACCCTTCTCAAAATTAATGACCACGTAAGATGTGCTGATAAAATACATCTGTATCCCACTTGGATTCCCCACGTACAATCGAGTGAGATTTGTTTAGTACAACCAACGGCTCTACTAATTCCTTACGAATCCATTCTGTTTTGGCATCAAGAATATCTAAGTTATATTTCAAAGCATCAGGTTTTGTAAAATCCGTATGTTCCCAAACAAAATAAACATCCTTCGGCCCTAGGGGTTGTGGATCTTTATATCGTGACTCAGGCACAACGCATTTCCACAAATATCCAGTATAAAAGTATTCAAGCTCATCTTTTGGTTTGTCGATTCTTGCATTTTCTTGTACTGTTTTATCCACAACCAGGAAAAAATCCTCGGGGGATTTTTCACCTGTTTCAGCACTGGATAATTCTTTTTTAATGCCGCTATCAAGTTCTTTTCTTTTCATTAATTTGCCAGTAATATCCGCGGTAAGTGACATTTTACCGCTTTTATATTCGTCAATAAGACGATTTGGTATTGATTCTTTTCTCACGATTAATGGTATTGAATTGGCTTCGTCGCCATTGGCAATTTGCCCAAATAAATAAGGTCTTTCCCCCGAAATCACTCCCTCAAATAAATCCCATGACGGACCCCATTCAACGAAACCATTTATGAGCCAATGGTGAAGCCCTCCCAATTTTCTGTTGCGGTCATACAGATTATCTGGGCTTTTTTCAGCGTTTTCCTCCCACCAGCCTTTATGAAGTAAAACAACAGGAGCGATGCATGCGTTTTTAACCGTTATGTAGCTTTCTTTTTGATTTGACTTACTGTTTTTTACTTTCTTTATTAATTCGGTAAACGGAATAATATCTGGTTTATCCGGTCGAAGCGGCTCATCCCCCCCTTTATCTCCAACGCAAGTATAAACCTTGTAACATAATGACACCAGCCACAACCCTAACTTTAGAAAACTTGAAAGGTCCGTTATATCATGTTGCTGATTATTTCCTGACAAATTGTTATCAGGTCCTAATTGACCATATCCTCCCGCCAATCCCACCAATACACTTTCATTACTCATCAGAATCTCCCTTTCTAGTTGAACCACTTTAATACCACCTCGGTTCAATTGCGCGAGTATAAACTAGTTGTTGTATGCTGTCAAATAAGAATCGTACTGCCCTCGGTGCAATCCGGTGAAAATGATTTAGGGTTTGGGAATGTACACGGACGAACATGGATAGATAGACTATAGGGACGGAATGGATAGTTGACCGGGAAAAGGAAGAGGAGGGGATCAGATCTCAACATCTAAAATAACTACACGGGTGGGCATTTGGAGGCATGTATGTTCTTGTTTTTGTTTGATGGGGACATGTGGTAGTATCACCGGCATTATGGCGGAAGCCTGGCAACCAAACACGGCTATGGCAACGATTGGGCGCTGTTTTTGTTTGCCGGGCTTCAAATGGAAGCTTGGGTAACATTGGGAGCGAGAAGCACATGATCAAGGAAATTACCGCGCAAAAAATGAACACCAAACAGTTTATCGAAGAAAAAGTTCAGGAGATCCGGGCAGCCGTGGGAGACGGACTGGCGATCAACGCACTGTCCGGGGGCGTGGATTCGTCCACGGTCACGATGCTGGGCCACCGTGCGTTGGGCAAACGCTTGAAGACGGTATTTATAAATAACGGGATTATGCGGGAGGGGGAACCGGTACAGGTGGTGGGATATTTCAAAAAACTCGGCGTGAAGGTGGAAGTGGTAGATGCGCGCAAGGAATTTTTCGCGGCACTGAAGGGGATCACGGATCCCGAGGAGAAGCGGGAAGCGATCACACAAACGTTCTATAAAAAGGTTTTTGGCAAGATTGTTAAGAAAAGCGGTGCAAAATGCCTGTTGCAGGGCACTATCCTGACGGACGTGGACGAAACGGTGGCGGGAATCAAGCGGCAGCACAACGTGTTTGAGCAGCTTGGGATCGATCCGCAAAAAGCATTCGGCTACCGCATTCTCGAACCATTAATTCAATTGCGCAAAGACGGCGTGCGGAAGCTGGGCAAGGCACTGGGACTTCCGGCGGAACTGTTTAAGCGCATTCCGTTCCCCGGCCCGGCGCTGTCGGCGCGGGTGATTGGCGAGGCCACTCCGGAGCGTATCGAGATTACACGCAAGGCCAATGCAATAGTGGAGCGGGCGCTAAAGAACAGCGGCGCCTTCCAATACATGGCGATCCTACATGAGGATCGGGTGACCGGCATGCGCAACAATAAGCGCGAGTTCGGCCTTCAGATCGAGGTCCGCTGCTGGGAGAGCGTGGATGCGCGCATCGCAACACCCACGCGCCTTTCCTTCACTATCCTGGAGGCAATTGCGGCGGAGATCACCAGCAAAGTGCCCGGCGTTGTCAGCGTGACCTACAACATTGCCTCAAAACCGCCCTCCACCATGGAAGTGGTGTGATGCCGAGTAATTCTTGACAGTTCCTTTGTTCTTTTTGAAAAAAAGAGTCGAAGAAAAGCGAATATTGGGTTTTTCAAAGATATGCTTGATCAGGGCTTCGTTGTCCCTAATTTCTGAAATAGATGGTGGGAAAATATTTATTTTGGGAAGCGGGAGCACAACTTAATTGATGAGGGCTTCACGAATTTTCGCGGCCAGGTTTTGGAGGGTGAAGGGTTTCTGCAAGAGCCGGACCCCCTCTTTAAGGGCGCCTTGATGGGCTATGATATTGGCGGGGTAACCTGACATGTAGAGGACTTTGATTCCGGGGTGGGTTAGCGCGACAGTATCGAAGACCTGCTGGCCGCTCATGCCGGGCATGATGACATCCGTCAGGAGAAGGTGGATAGTTTCATGCCGAGCGGCGATTTGCACGGCATCGGGTCCATCCTGGGCTTCGATCACGTGGTAGCCAAGACTGCTCAGCATGCCGGCGGCCAGTTTCCGGACGGCGGCATCGTCCTCGACGAGCAGGATTGTTTCCACGCCGCGAGTGGCGGACTCGGCTGGAAGCGAGGCGGGATCACCCTCTTCCGTTGTTACTATGCGCGGCAGGTACACTTTGAATGTCGTCCCATGCCCCACCTCGCTGTACACCGACACATGGCCATTGTGCTGTTTGACGATGCCGTAGACCGTGGCAAGCCCCAGACCTGTTCCCTTGCCCACCTCCTTGGTGGTAAAAAAAGGTTCGAAGATCTTCGCCAGCGTACCGGCATCCATTCCACAACCGTTGTCGCTGACCGCCATCATTACATAGGCGCCGGGGTGCACGTCCATGTGGGTGGCGGCATAGGCCTTGTCCAACAGGACGTTTGAGGTTTCGATGGTAAGCCGTCCGCCCTGGGGCATGGCGTCGCGGGCATTGATGGCGAGGTTTAGAAGGACTTGTTCGAGCTGAGATTGGTCGCCGCGGATCGTGCCGGGAACGGGTTCCAGATTGGTCACTACGTGAATATCTTCACCAATGAGGCGGGTCAGCATCTTCATCAGACCAAGGATCAACTCATTCAAGTCAAGCGTCCGCATATGAAGGGCCTGTTTGCGTCCAAACGCAAGCAATTGCCACGTCAAGTCCCGGGCGCGTTCCGCCGAGCGTTGAACTTCCGTCAGCCACTCGGAAACCTCAGGTTCCAAGTCCTGGATTTTGCTCATGCTGAGTTCCACATACCCGAGGATGGCGGTCAGCAGGTTGTTGAAATCGTGCGCCACGCCTCCGGCGAGCCGACCCACCGATTCCATCTTCTGCGACTGACGAAGCTGCTCCTCGGCTATTCTTCGCCCGCGTTCCTGTTGGTCGCGCGCCAACCGCGCATGGAGGATGGGAGAAATATACTTGGCAATGTCCTCAAGGAATCTCTTTTGTTCCTCTGCATAACCTCCTGATCGATTAGCCAAGGCCAAGAGACCGATAGCCTGTTCCCCAAAGGTAACGGGCATGGCGAGGAAGGTGTTGATGGCGAGATGACCTGGTGGGGTGTGGAATGGGCCGTCCGAGCAGAAAGTCCTGCGCTCTCGAATAGCCCGGCCCCAGAGGCTGTCCCCCCACGTGTCGGGTGGAAACACGAAAGACTTACCGGAAACCTGGCATTCCTGCCAAATCCCTTTGGTCAAACTTGGAATAACCAGGTCGCCGTTTTCTTCAATAAATCCGAAAATCCCGTAGGGGCTGTTTGTCACCCTGATCAAAATAGACAGAATCTCTCCGTACATTTCGGCGTCGGGAACCGTGAGAAAGACCTGGGCAATCTCGTTCATTATGGCCGTGCGCCGTTCGGAGTGATGTTTTATCTCCTCTGCCTGTTTGCGCTCCGTGATGTCGCTGGCCATGCCTAAGAAACCAGTAATATTCCCTTGCGGATCGCACAGTGCCGTCACACTGAGCAGAACCGGGAAACGCAGGCCGTCTTTTCGAATGTAGGTCCACTCGTATTCGTTTGGCAGCTTGCGGCGGGCCTTTGCGACGAAGACTTCAAAGCCCGGATCAATAGTGACGCCCAGTTCTGCTGAAAATGTCCTGGCGCGTTCAGCCACTTCATCGGGGTCGTGAAGGACGATCGGGGTCAACTTGCCGATGCATTCTTCAGAAGTATAGCCCAGGGCGCGCTCGGCGGCCGGATTGAAGGTTGTGATGACACCCTCGTTATCCGTTGAGATCAACATATAGGCAGCGTTATTGAGAATGGCGCTCTGCAGATCAAGCATATGGCGCAACGATTCTTCTGCCCGCTTGCGTTCGGTGATGTCGGCATCCACGCCTCGATACCCGGCAAGATTTCCCGCCTCATCCAGCATGGGGATTCCACTCGTCAACAACCACACTTCTCTTCCGTCCCGGTGCACGTTTCGGTTTGGGAATTCCCGGAAAGACTGTTTCTCCGCGAAGACACGGAGCGCGGCCGATTTCATTTCCTCCCTGTTTTCGGGATGGAACAGATCATAGAAATGCATTTTCCCGACAATTTCTTCCGGCCGGTGCCCAAGAATTCTTTCGACGGTGGGACTCACATAGGTGTACAGGCCATCGGTATCCACCTCCCAAATCCATTCCTGGGCGTTTTCCGCCACTTGTTGGAACCGTTCTTCCGATCTGAGCAACGATTCCTCCGTCTGTTTGCGTTCGGTGATATCCCGCGAATTGATGACCACGCCCTTGATTGCAGGTTCATCGAGCAGATTGCATCCAATGCCCTCGTGAACGCGCCAGGAACCGTTCTTATGCCGGAACCGGTATTCCGCACGCCGCACTCTGCCGGGTTCTTGAAGCACTTCAAGAAAGGCGGAAAGAGTCCCGGCAAGGTCATCCGGGTGGATAAAATCAAAGGCATTCATGCCAAATAATTCATTGGCGCCGTACCCCAGGAGCCGTTCCACGGACGGACTCTCATAACAAAGCACACCTTCCTGGTTCACGACAACGATAACATCATTGCCATACTCTATCATTGCCCGGAACCGCTGCCCGCTTTTCCGCAAGGCTTCCTCCGCCTGTTTGCGCTCGGTGATGTCCCGGCATAGGGAAAGAATGGTCGTGCCGGTATACGTTTTTACGACCGTGGCGTTGACTTCGATGGGAACATGGGTTCCGTCCGTATGTACGTATTCGATTTCAAGGTTCCGGATGAATCCCTGCTCCATGCACTGTTTGATTGCTTCGAAATTCTGCGGCTTAATATGATCGGCGGTCCATTCCAGCACATTGCGGTTCCGGATTTCTTCCAATGACTCAAAGCCCGCCAGGCTCACGTATTTTGGGTTGGCGTCAAGCACGTTTCCCTGTTGGTCAAGAATGACATAGCCTGTGTCGGTGGTTTCAATGAGCCCGCGGTATTTTTCTTCACTTTTTTGCAGCGCCTCTTCGGCCAATCCCGCCTGGATTACATGGGAGGCAATATTGGCAATATCCTGCAGCAAGGTTTCTTCTTCCGAAGAGATTGCCCGGCGGCTGAAGAGCGCCAGAACCCCCAGTGGCGCGCCTTCTCCGGAGCGAATCCGATAACCAATAAAAGAAACCAAACCAAGGGCGCGCGCCCAATCATGGTCGTGAATGCGTGGATCGTGTGTGACATCGTTGGTAAGAAATTTCGGCTCGTCGCCCGAAGCCACCCGTCCGATTTTATAGCATCCCAAAGGCACACGCTGATGGCTCCCGTCAATATGGGTGTAGCGTCCGGTGCTGACCATCAGATGAAGACAGCGGGATCTGTCGCGGCACACGTGCGGACCTTCCGTGACGCTGGCGTGAATGCATCCTTGCGCGCACAGATCCCCATCGCCCGTCAGCCAGATACGGGCAAAATCGGCCCCAAAGGACTCGACGATCATGGTAGTAATGATGTTTAACTTTTGACGGAAATCACTGATACTGAGAAGCTGTTGGTTCAAAGAATCCCGTAATCTGAGCCCGTCCTCCGCGCGCCTGCGATCCGTTACATCCTCCAACGTTTCTATTGCGCCAAGCACCGTGCCTGTCACATCTCTAAGCAAGGCCGCCGTGAAGCGCAGCCATCTCCCATTGTCTCCCAGGGCGGGGAAGAAATCTGTCGCTTCATAGGCGTCTGCGACCAGTTCTGATTTTGAGCCCTTTCCGGCGTACCATTTTTGAATTGCATCATGATCCCCGTCAATCAGCAGATCCGCCATGCAGGGCCGCTCCTTGTCATAGAACGCTCTCCATTGCTCCCGGCTGCCGATCATGGTGGTGGCGGGGAGCCTGCTGAGCTCCGCCAAGGCCTGATTCCAGAAAACAATCGTGTGATCCGTGGAAATGACAAAGGCCGGGATGGGGGAGCCATCGGCCATACACCGGCAGAATTCATCGCTTATGTGCAGGGATGGCTGGAACGCTTCCTGGTTGCTGGAGGCGGACTCCAACCCCGCAAGGCAGCTCTCCAAACGTTCCAACTCGGCGATGAGCTGGGCTTTTGTTTTTTTCACGTGCTCTCCCATTGCACGCCTCCGGCCCTGTGATTAACCCCAAAAAATCACGGGCGTAGCCTCTTGACTCATAACGATTATATACCAGAAAGAGAATAGCTGTCTATAAATAAAGTAGCTAGAGGCATTTGCGAAATCGTCCTATTTCTCATCCAGGCAAATTTAAAGGCAATGGTTTGGCCGTGAAATGCCAGTGATTTGCTTTCTGTCCGGTGTGCTTTAAAGAAAAAGGCCTATTTCACAATGCTTGTAGCCGCAGGGTTATATGCGTACCAGGGTTATATGTGTACTTGCATGGAGGCCAGTTAAAAAGGTATTCTTAACGGTCTGCGCATGATGTCGGCCATATTGACCCCTGGCGCAGCATAAACCGAATTTAACGAAAAAGGAATACCGCATGAAAACCACCCTGATTGGGGCTATGTTGATCACAGCCCTTGTACTGACCCTTCCGGCCCTTGCCCAAACCCCGCCGGCCACGCCGCCCCCGGCAGCCGCCACGGCTGAAGAAGTTCCCGCGAAGGAGAAAAGCACGGCAGTGCTTGAAACAGACATTGACAAAGCCAGCTATGCCGTGGGGATCCAATTGGGCGAGTTTCTGAAACGTATTGGATTGATCCCGAATCAGGAACTGTTCATGAAGGCAATTGATGACGTGACCGCCGGCCGTGAGCCCGCGATCAACCAGCAAGAAGCGGAAGCGGTGGTGCGTTCGTTCATGACCAAGGCCCAGAAGGAACGGAGCGATAAGAATCTGGCGGCGGGTGAGGAATTCCTTAAGGCGAATGCCGCCAAGGAAGGGGTAAAGGTCTTGCCGAGCGGCCTGCAATACAAAGTCATTACGGAAGGCGACGGCCCCAGCCCGACCGCTAACGATAAAGTGAAGGTGCATTACACCGGAACGCTAACTGACGGAACGAAATTCGATAGTTCCGTGGATCGCGGCGAACCGGTGGAATTTGGCGTGACCCAGGTAATTAAAGGCTGGACGGAAGCGCTCCAACTGATGAAAAAAGGCGCCAAATGGCAGTTGTTCATTCCGGCCAGTCTGGGATACGGCCCGCGCGATCAGCAGAAAATCCCCGCCAATTCCGTGCTCATTTTCGAGGTTGAATTGCTGGACATTATCGCGGGAAATCCGAACACGGTCCAACTGGACAGCGCCCCCGCCGCGGGCGGACAAAAATAGCCTCGCCGTCACGCGCGGTTGACCAGAAAATATTCATCCTGTATTCCATGCCAAGTGGAATACAGGATGTTCTATTGTTACCGCGCTGGTTGGAGAGGCGCGTGATAGAGAGCATCACGCCTGTAAAAAATCTAGAAGCAGCGGATTGACCAGTTCCGGACGCTCATAATTCAGCGTATGGCCTTCATCCTTGAAGGGATGAAAAATAATGTGGGGAATAGCGTTTTGTACAAAGCGATGGTGCTCAAAGGGTGTGACGTGATCGCTGGCGCCCCAGAAAAGAATGCCTTTGTGTCCATGCCGTCCCACCCGCTGATAGACGTTGTGCAGGTTAAGCACCGGATTGTGACGCAGGGTGGATAGCACGCAACGTTTGAACCCCTTGAAGCGCATCTGTTCCAGAAATCGTGTTTTAAGTTCCTGTTTGCGCCGTAGATCGCGGATAGGCTGGCGGTTCAAGGATTTTCGAAAAATAGTGTTGCCGGTGATCTTGAAAAGAATATCGCCTATGATCGGCGATTGCACCAGCTTGTACTTGAACGGCACATGCACCGGGAATCCCGCCGGACCAAACAATGCGAAGCGTTGTACGCGTTCGGGGTGCCGATCTATAAAATTCATCACGATCGAAGCGCCCATGGACAATGTCACCAAATGTACTGGCTTCGTAATACCCAGTGCATCCAGTAATTCCACCAATTGCTGATCGAGAAAGTCCGCGGTATATTTTGCCCGGGGCCGATCCGATAACCCGCGCCCGAAAAGATCGTACCGCAACACGCGGAATCCGGCTTTGGCAAACGTGCGGAATTGATAATCCCACACAAACGAAGGGGCGGTCAGCCCGTGAATGAACACCACCACTTCGCCATCTTCCGGCCCATCCAATTCGTAATGTGTGACGCCTGCGGACAGCCGCACAAACGTCTTGCCCTGCATTTTGGCGCGGGCTTGGTCGGTCAGCAGTTCTTTTTCCATGGTCCAGGCGGATAAGGGATTAACCCAGGGTAGCCAGCGTGTCAATGAAATTGCGGTGCTCATTCATTCCTCGTTTTTTCTGCCTTCGTCGTATGAGCACCTTACATTTGCGGGTAAAATTTGTTACAAGCAGGCCGCACAATGACATGGCGAAACAAAAGGCATGAACACAATGGGTCAAATCTGCTGGATCTGGGCCTTGACATCCTGAAAACGGCGCGTCAGTGATCGGGCGGGATCTTTCATCGCGACAAAATCAATCCGGGTGGTGCGGCGGGTGGGGCAACGCCAGGAGGTGGCATCCACCGCGGCCAGGAGCGTGAAGCCGCTCTGACGGATCGCCTTGATGAAAAAAGAGGTGGGATAGATGCGTTCGCGAATAAGCGCGTCCCCGCCGGTGTTTACGCGGACCGTGGTTTCCGCGATGGCGCTGTTTCGGTTATAGACGCTGGACCAGGTGGTCCGGAAACGGCCATTGTCTTCGGTCCAGGTTTGATCCTCGAAAAAATCCGTCACCATGCGCTCCGTGACAATGTCGAAATACAACAGACCGCCTGGCTGCAAGGCATTTGCAAAGCAGTGTATGGTCTGGCGCACTTCCTCTTCTTTCAGCAGAAAGTTGATGGAGTCGAACAGGCACGTGATGTAATCCACGCCATGAAACGGAAATGTCCGGAGGTCGCCCACGGCTATGGGCAGTGCGCCGCGTTGCCGCCGTGCGGTTCGCACCATGGCGTGGGAGAGGTCCATGCCGAAACTGGTCCAGCCGGCACGGCGCAACATGTTCACGAGAACACCGGTGCCGCAGCCGGCATCGAGATGCCGAAACGAGGCGGGGAGCAATTCCGCGAGCGCTGTGGTGATCATGAACCAGCGATCATAATGGACGTGTTCCATGATGGGGTCGTAATAATGGGCAAGATCGCGGAACGCGTCATCGCGCAGCATCAAGTGAGTTCCTTTTCCACCCAGCGCAGGAATTCTTCCGCCATGGGGGCGCACACCTTTTTGTTACGGAAGAAATCGATCTTTACGCGGGCTACATAAAGCAATGCGGCGTTAAAGTCCTTCTTGACGAGAAGGTGGCGGGCGTGTTCCGCTTCAGGATAATCCCGGGTCGGTTCGGAAAAGTCCGCCACATAGAGGGCCTGGCCCAAGCGGCAAAAATCCGGTTTGCCGGTGGTGTGCCAGAAGATGGCTTCGTAGATCTCATCATCATCGAGAGCGAATTTTTTACGGCAGACCTCGGCGGCGAGCGGGCCGTGCAGCAGATTCGGTTTGGCCTGTTCGACGGCGCTGATAGGCAGGCCAAACTCTTCCGCCTTGCGCAGGAGTTTACCATCTTTGAATTCGCGGCAAATATCGTGAAGCAAGCCTGCGGCAAGCGCTTTGTCGAGGTCCAGGGCAAGGCGCGGCGCGAAGGAGAGCAAGTGCTCCGTGGTGGAGATGCAATGGAGGACTTTTTTCTCCGGAAGCTTGTCGTTCAGGATGTCCAGATAGACGCGTGTTTGCGGAACGTCAGGGAGCGGCATGATACAGGCCCTTTTGCCGGATCAAGCGTTCGACCGCCGGAGGCAGCCATGCGCGCACCTCCTCACCAGCCGCGATGCGCGCACGAATGTCCGTCGAGCTTACCTCCCGTTCCTGGAACGGCAGCAGGTCGTAGTGGCCGGCGAGCATCGGCGGCACGGGGGCCAGTACGCCCGGACGGGGCGCCGCCAAAATATGTGCGCGCGCAAAAATCCCTTCCGGGTCGCGCCAGCCCGGCAGTTCCACCAACGAGTCGTATCCGAGGATCAGATAGAGTGCTGCGCCGGGATACTGTTGTTGCAACAGGTCAAGTGTATCTACGGTAAAGGAGTAGCCCGAACGATCCAGTTCCAGACGGGAGGCTTCCATGGCGGGTTCATCTGCGAGGGCGGCTCGGACGAGTTCCAGGCGATCCTGCGCTTCGGCGAAAACCTCTCCCTGTTTGTGCGGAGGCCGTGCCGCCACGATGAACAACACGCGGTCCAGATGAGCATGACGCAACGCGGTGCGCGCAATGTCCAGATGCGTGGTATGAATGGGATCAAAGGTGCCTCCATAGACCCCGATGCGTTTTATGGCGTTTGAACTCAACCCTGTATTCCCCGGTTATGTGCGCAACTGCCCTGAACCGCGAATGATGTATTTCAACGTGGTCAGGCCTTCGAGGGCCATGGGGCCCCGGCAATGGAGTTTGTTCGTGCTGATGCCGATTTCCGCGCCCAGGCCAAACTCAAATCCGTCCGTGAAGCGTGTGGATGCGTTCACGTACACCGTGGCGCTGTCCACCGCATCCAAAAACCGTTCCGCCGCCGCGTAGCTTTCCGTGACGATGGCATCCGAGTGATGCGACCCATAGAAATTAATGTGGTCAATCGCTTCTTCGAGCGAAGACACAATCTTGATCGATAAAATTTTGTCCAGGTACTCCGTCACCCAGTCTTCTTCCGTGGCCTCCTTGCACTCGATAATCTGACGCGTGCGGGGGCAGCCGCGCAGTTCACAATCGCCGTCCATTAAAGCCTTGGCCACGCCGGGCAAGAGCATGGGCGCGGCGCTTTCATGCACCAGCAGCGTCTCCATGGCATTGCATACGCCCGGACGCTGCAGCTTCGCGTTCACGCAGATTTTCTCCGACATGACAGGATCCGCGTCTTCATGCAAGTACGTGTGGCAGATGCCGTCGAGGTGTGCCACCACGGGAATACGCGACTCCTCATAAATCCGCGCGATGAGGCTTTTGCCCCCGCGCGGGATAATCACGTCAATGTACCGGTCCAACCTGAGCATTTCGCCCACGGCCGCGCGATCCGTGGTGCCGATGATTTGCACCGCATGATCCGGCGCGCCGGCTTCGCGCGCGCCTTCCATGAAAATGCGGGCAATGGCCAGATTCGAATGAATCGCTTCAGAACCGCCCCGCAGGATGCAGGCATTGCCCGATTTCAGGCAGAGCGCGGCCGCGTCCGCCGTCACATTCGGACGGCTCTCATAGATAATCCCCACCACACCCAGCGGCTGACGGATTTGCGCAATCTTAAGTCCATTGGGATGTACATACTGATGAACAACATCCCCCACCGGATCAGGCAGCGCCGCCACCACCTCAAGCCCCTGCGCCATCGCCTCCACGCGCTTGGCATTCAATTCCAGACGATCCAACATCGCGCCAGACAAGCCTTTTTCCCGGCCCGCCGCGAGATCTTTCGCATTCTCCGCGATGATGTCCTTGCATTGATCACGCAGGCGTTGGGCAATCGCCAGCAGCGCCGCGTCCTTTATGAAACGCGACAACGAACGCAGCGTGTCCGACGCCACGCGCGCCTGCCGTCCAATCCGCTCCAAGACCGTTTTCAGGTCCTTATCCTTGGTATCCATATCGCCGCCTCCTGGGGGTTATGCGCTAAAGAACCGTCATTATGCCATAGAACCATGCGCAGTACCATAGAATGAACCCATACCCCAATATATCACCCATCAAGAATCCTGCTTTCCCGTTTCCCCAATACGTCTAATACCTCCCATGCTTCCCAGTCGTTCCCCACATCGATTTGGTTCATCGCCAGAAAAAAACTTTGTATGCTTCTGACCCAAACAAAAAAACAAGGCCGGGAGGGCGAGGTTTATCCGCCGTAGGAGGGCTCCTGCCGAGTCGTAAGACAAAAAAGAACCCATTCTCCTTCTCTGCGAACCTCCGCGTGCTCAGCGGCCTCTGCTTTGAATCAGGTTTTCTATGTCAGAGCAACTTCCACGGCGCGCGGTATTCATACTGGAGCAGGTCGTTCGCGGCGTCGTTGTTGGTGACGCGTTCGGCCTTGGCATCCCATTCGATGCGCGACTTGGTGGCCATGGCGATATTGCCGAGGTGCGCGAAGATGGTGGAACGATGTCCTTCTTCGACGTCGGCGCGGGGTTTCTGGCGCGATTTGATGCAGTCGAGGAAATTGCGCATGTGCAGCGTGGTCAGATCACGGTTGCCGTCCTTCCGCGGTTCCTTCACCGGCTCCATGCGCGCCTTGGGATCCTGGAACTGTCCACCGTGTTCGGGAACAATTTCATACCCGCCATCCGTGGCATAGAGCGTGCCCTGGGTGCCGCGCAACTCGATCTCGCTGTCCTTCGCGAAAATGGGATTATGGCTGCCTTCGTATTGTCCGAAAACCAGAATGCGGCCTGACGCAAATTCAAACGTCGCGTGCATCGTGTCCGGGATGGTGCGGTCGTCGTCCACCACATACTTGCCGCCATGCGCGGACACCGATATCGGCGCTTCCTCGCCGAGCATCCAGCGGATTACATCGAAGTAATGCACGCCCCAATTGCCGATCTGCGAGGAGTATTCCTTCCACCAGCGGAATTTATACGGCGTGATGTTGTCTTGATAGGGGCGCATTGCCTGAGGCCCCAGCCACATGTCCCAGTCGAGCTCCTTGGGCGGATCGCTCGGCTGCATTTTGCCGATGCCATTCGGAAACAGGTTGTTGATGCGGTAGCAGTGCGCAAAGGTCACCTTGCCGATGCCGTCCTTCTGAATCAGGCCGGCAAGTTCTTCGTACATCATCCCGCCCCGGCGGTGCAGCCCCACCTGGACCACCTGCTGGTTGCGCCGCGCCGCTTCCACCATGCGGCGGCCTTCATGAATGGTGAGCGACAGCGGTTTTTCCACATAGACATCCTTGCCCGCTTCGCAGGCGTCCACGGTTTGCAGCGCGTGCCAGTGATCCGGCGTGGCGACCACCACTGCGTCGATGTCTTTCCGCTCAAGTATCTTGCGGTAATCGCTGTAGGTGTCCACTTTTTCGGGGAGTTTTTTGAGTTGCTTGTCGAATGGACGCGAATCCACGTCGCACAACGCGACAATTTCCGCGTCCTGATGCGGCAACGTGGCGTCGATGAGTTGGCCGCCACGGTTGGCCACCCCGATGAATCCCAGGCGGATGCGATCATTCGCCCCGTAACTTCGCCTTGCGGCCATGCCCAACGCGGCCGCGGCCATGCTGGTCTTCACAAAATGTCTGCGCGTCATTTCCTTTTCCATGGAATCATCCTCCAATCTCGGATAACCACGCTACCATACTTGAAAGGCACTTCGCCACCGGTTTGCCACGCGCTGTTCCTCATCTCCTGGTACGCAATACGGTGTATCCCTATTCTCTTTTCCGGGTGGCACGGTCGTTGGCCTGGGGTTGATTTATCGGCCAATATGGAGTTAGAAGTAAAATTGGACGGTAAATATGGCTATTCTGCGGCTAATGGAATAAGCATCTCCGGAGGCATCCACCCAGTTTCCAGTGCTGTTGCTGACGGGATCCCGAAAAGCGAGTAATCCCAAGCTAATCAGGCACTTATAAGAACGGGAGCGGCGCTATGCCACCTTGGATGATTTGTCAGCTCGGACCCCGGCAAATACAGATCCTGAGCGATAGTGATGCCAACGGCCAAGAGTTACCCCATTTACTTGCACATTGCTAGGGTGCCATAGAACCTCTCAACTTGAATTGTTCTGTAATCGAACATAAGGAAAGCTCTTCTACTCGTTTTCAGCACCAACCGGTTTTCCGAATACTTCCACTTCGACGTAATGATTGAGCTCGTTCAGGCAATTACCTTGGCTGTACAAGCGAACATATTGCACAAGTACGCCATCAGGAACGGGGAAAAGCCTGCCCTTGTAATTTTCGATGTACTCCAGATTCTTACCCACGCCCAAACCAGATGAATTGTCGTAATCGTTGTTGTAAATATTGACAACCCCCTGCTGGAAATAGGGATCATTGCTTGCCTGGATAATCACATCAAAATATACATTACTTCTTTCATAAAAGTGCCAAACCATGATGGCATAGAGCATATATTCCTGCTGCAGGTCTATTTGCACCCACTCCATGCCTTTTTCGAGTTCAACCAGGCTTTTCTTAAGAAAACCTTTGTCACCATCGGTTATCTGAGGAAGGTTTCCAAAATTTGGGACGATGCAATTGCTAGTAACAGGTTTGCCACGAGAGACCAATGTAGTGCCTTTCGGCGCAAGGCACGGCGGACGATCTCTATAGTCTTCCGGTTCAAGTTGTGGACCCCAGTAATCAAGAGGTGTTCCAGAAAAATGGACTTCCGGCAATTCAATTTCGATGGCCTCCCGCTCTGAGGAGCCCGCGGTTTTATTTTCCATGTCCGGCGCAATCGGTTTTCCAAAGGCTTCCACTTCGACGTAGTTATTCAGCTCATTGGCCGTGTTGCCATTGCTATACAGGCGGATATACCGGGCGTGGATCCCTTTCGGGATTGGGATAAGCCTGCCCTGGTTGTTTTCGATATACTCCTTATCTTTTCCCATCCCCAGCCCGGAGGAATTGTCATGGTCATTGTTATAGAGTTCAACATAGCCACTCTGAAAAGCAGGATCGTTGCTGGTTCGCACCACCACATCAAAATATACCCGCTTGCCTTCGTGAAAATGCCAGACCAGGATGGCGTAGAGGTCGTATTCGTATTTAAGGTCTATCTGCACCCATTGCACGCCCTGGCAGAGTTCCACCAGACTCCCCTTGGCATAGTCTTTATCGCCATCCGTGATTTGTTTGAGATCGCCCAGCATTGTTTTGCTGCAACTGCTGGTAACCGGTTTTCCTTTGGACGCCACCACCGTTTCCGGCGGCGCAAGATAGGGCGGACGATCCGTATAGTCTTCCGGTTCCAAATTCGGACTCCAGTAATCGAGGGGCGTCCCGCCAAAAAACGGCTCCGGCAATTCAATTTTTATGGGTTCTAACGGTATCCCTTCTTGGGAAACGGCTTTTTCTGCGACCGGCTTAGGCTCAGGTTTTTCAGCAACTTTCATTGGCAAGGATTCTGGCTTTTCAGGTTCCTTAACTTCAGGGGCGGAAACCGGTGCCGCAGGTTTTTCCAGAGGTTGTGCCAAATCCCTGGGGGAAGGTGACTCTTTGGATTCAGGTGTAGAAACTGACTCCGCCGGTTTCTCGATCTCTTGAGGTGTGGGTTTTGATTCAGACGGCGCCGTGGTTTCAGGCACAGGAACGCCAGCCACTGGCGGTGGAGTTTCCTGGACAGGCACAGGTTCAACCGTCGCCTTTTCGATAACCGGCGCTTCTTTGTGCGCTGATGGTAAAACAACAACTGGTGAAGGTTTCTTTGCAACAGGTTGTACTTTTGAGGGGACGTGGTGGCCCCATCCGATAGACGATAGAGGGGATTCCAACAATAACCATCCTCCAACAACCAGCAAAAATGCTGCCGCGAGGGAAAGCCCCACTGCAAATATCCAGCGCGATGGACGTGAACCCGGTTCCTTTTCTGCACGAAGTAGCACTTCCGTGCGTTGCTGTTCCGTTAGCGCCGCCGCCCCTTCCCTTTTCCGTAATGCATCATGCGCCAGTGCGGCAATACGCTTAATCTCGTCAACTTCCCGCAGTGCGGCGGCATTTTCCTCTTCCGTCAATGCCGTTTCCAAGCTATGGGCCGCATCTGCGTCCAGTTCCCCCAACGCGTAATCAATCAGTTTGGGATCTTCTTTTTCAAACCGCATGGGTGAATTCTCCTTATGCTTCCGCCGTGCCGGGGGTGGTGTTGAGCGTTTGCAGATGGGTGCGCACCGCCTTCAACGAAATGTGAATCAGATATCGAACTTGGCTGACGGAATTTCCGGTAACACTGCTAATCTCCTGATAGGTCAATTGGTCCAGGAACTTGAGCCGGAAAATTTCCTGTTGGGGTTCCGGAAGCCGGTCTATGGCCGCGATCACCGCTTCTTCCTCTTCACGGTGAACGGCCACGCCATACGGATCAGGGGCCGGACTCGGTTGCGCCTCTGCATGTCCTGTATCCAGGGGGTGCATACGATGCTCCTTCTTGATCAGGTCCAACGCGCGATTCCGGCACACCCGGTACAACCACGGCCCCAGGTATGCATCCACCTGCTCACGATCCGCCGCGCACAGTTTTAAGAAAGTGTCCTGCACGGCATCCCGGGCCGTTTCCAGATCGCCGGTAATGCGCTGGGCATAGCGGATCAGCGGCGCTTCGTACTGGTCGATGGCCCCTCGGACCCAGTTCACACGCACATTGGACTGCTCATTCATAGCTCGCTCCGGAGGTTAGTGTTGCCTTTGGCTAAAGCCATCCTACCCTAATAACGATTCACAGGGAAAAGTGTTTAATTAAAACCCCGTTAGGAGAGAAACAAAATCACCATCTGCGGCGCAACACGGACGAAGATTCGTTCTGCACACCGCTTCAGCGAAAGAGGAAGTCCCGCTCCCAATGCAACAAAGATGGACTGCGATCTCCACTCCAACGACTACAATCCCCCCGACTGGACCATCAACATGAGCGAACTTCTCCACATCATCCAACTTTTCCGTTCCCCCAGTTACTACCCCTGCATTGACGGCGAGGATGGGTTCTATGTTGAGTGATTTTTTACCACGAAGTAGACGAAATGAACGAAACAGGAAGAAAACAACCCAATACCCGATTTTTACAATCTATACTGCAATCCGCCAATGTTCATCATCTTTCCGAAGAAACACATCCTGCCATTGGCCCCATTGGCTTTTTCGTCCGTCTGGGTCTGTGCGAGTCCGTGTTCCCTATCGGTCCTTTACGTCATTTTTGTCCCGTATGTCTTTTGGGGCGAAAAGGAACCGTCCCAATCCATGCCATCCATGCAATCTGTGTTCTCTTCTTTCGCATTCCCCCAATTTTTTTGCGTTCTATGCGCTCTATGTGGCTAATCCTCTTCAATATTTTCCCCAAACCGCAAACCCTGCTTTTCTATTTTGTCTCTGCGCCGTCTCTGCGTACTTAGCGCCTCTGCGTTGAATCCCCATCCGGTGTTCCGCGTTCCGCGTTCCGCATTCCGCATTTCACTCCTCCTGCTCTGAAAATTCCCCGTACCCTCCACCCATTTTCATGGTTTCAGGGGGAATCTACGATTCATGAGAACTCGTTTCCCGAACCGTAATCGTCGAAGGCTCCTGCATTCCCCCCAACCACACCGCCGACCAAAACGCCGATTATGTCATCAGCCTCAGCGAACTCCTCCGCGTGATCCAATTCTTCAATTCCGCCGGCTACCACCCCTGCCCCGGCACCGAAGACAACTTCTGCCCCGGTACATAATGAATTCATGTTTAGCATAAATCATATATATGTCAATTAAATCCCCCTCGTTTCCCATATCCTCCGAATTCCCCTCTTCGCAGAACAGATTTCGGCGCTACCCTCGTTTCGCAAGTATAGCTGACCGCTGGCTGCTGATAGCTGATAGCTTTCTTACCCTCGTTTCCCGCCTGTCGCGCCATTATCCGTCCCCGGACGAAAGCAGATTTCGCATTTTCCGTTTGCCATTTCACATTTTGACCCCCTCGTTTCGCAAGCCGGGTATCGGGTATCGGGGTCCGGAGTAAAAAGCGGGAGCGAGCTCCCGCACTACAAAGCTCTCCTGTTTCCCCTTTTGTCTTACCTACCTACAGACTACTCCGCCGTAGTCGGCCTCACGCCTCACGCCCCAAGCCTCACGCCTCACATTCATTCCTCCATGCGGTAAAACCTGCGGGAGACCAGCAGGGTGAGCACGGTCAGGGCGCCGAGGAAGAGTTCCGATTTCGTGGGCAAGGTTTTTTGGGGATTGGAGCAGTTGCAGTTGTCCGGGGTTTCGCCTTCGCCCTCGTTCTCCCCTTCCGTTTGGCCTTCTCCCCCGCCTTCACCTTCTGCTTCAGGAATCAGCGCCGCCAAGACTGACGCAGACTGCCCGGCTGGCACGTTCACAGTTTGGGCGTCCAACTGATATCCCGGCGCCTCGGTCGTGGTGGTGTACACGCCCTGGGGCACGGCAGGGAACGCGTATACGCCGCGTATGTTCTGGATCACCGGGCCGTAGGTACCTACTTCGACGGAGGCGGTGTTTATCTGATCCTGGGTATTCGCGTCCCATACGGTGCAATACACGGAACCCGCCAAAATTCCGCTACCCATCGCCAGGAACGGCTCGAAATCCGCCGGACCTTCAATCCGTGCCGTAATCGCATCGGGATCATTCGTGCCCCAGTCGTTTTGCTCCATCTTCAGGGTGTCATCCCGCTCGTTCACGACCGCCGGGCCTGCAATGCTCAATGCAAACGTGTTACACCCCACCGCGGCGTCTGACACGTCACCCAATGAACCTCCCGACAGCAATTCCAAGGTGGCGCGCACGATGATCGCGGAATTACTGATATCCTGGAAGATATTCCGTCGAATGGCGGGAATGTCCTGACCGATATCGATTCCCACGGAGAGATCGGTGAAGGTGCATTGCTCGATCACCGAGTTCAGCGGGTTCGCGCCGTCCACCAGAATGCCTGTCTCCGTTCCCATTCCCGTGAACGTCACATCCGTCACCCGCATCGCCACGTCATTCATATCCAGCAGATACTGTACGTCCTGACCTGCTTGAAAGATGAGATGTTCCAATACGCTTCCCGCCGCGCCGGTGACTTGGCCGATGATCCGCGCTTCGCCCTCCAGTTCGCCCGCTAAGGCCACGCCGGGCCTCAATACCACGTTTGCCGCATAGTCGCCGGGGAGCAGGATGATCCTCACGCCGCCTGTGGGACCCGGATTCACCTGATTCATGGCGTACCCGATTGTTGCCCAAGGCAAGGCGAGGGTGCCATGGCCTGCGGCATCCACGCCATTCGTGCCAACATAGAATACACCGCTGCTATACGGGCTATCGGGATTATTTGGAGCGGTCCCTTGCACATACTCTTCCTCATTAGTGAGACCATCCTGATCCGGATCTTCCGCGGCATCATCCACCGTGGGGTCCAGATCATTCTGGAGTTCAAAGGGGTCAGGCATGCCGTCGTCGTCGGAGTCCGCCGTGCCGTCATCGGTGCACAGGCAGTCTTCAACACAGGCGGTGAGACCATCGTGATCAGTATCCGTGTTGGGCGCACCCGCGCAGGCCGTGACGCAGTCATCCCACGTGCCGCAGACTTCTCCTTCCGTTTGCCCTTCGCCTTCCCCCTCCGTGGCGCCCTCGCCTTCTACTACCGGCTGGATGGTGATTGGGATTTTGCCTACCGGAGAACAGATTTCCTGGCCATTGGTCCGGAAAAAGAATTGTCCCTGGATTTCCCGGGACACGGTTTCCCAATCGGGAACAAGGACGTCATAGGTAAAGGACCAAGGAACCGTGGGAGAGAATAATTTGGCAAAACAGATATTCCCCCCGGCTCCTTCGGCTGGCAATACATCTGGAGCATTTCCGGAACGAATGCCCTGGAATGTCCATCCGTTTGGGAGGGTTTCCATCAGGGCAATGCCGGTCACCGTTTCCGTGGACTCCATGCTTAATTCCACCGTGATGCTTTGTGTGCCCCCAGGCACAAAGTAGGCAAAAACGGTATGTGTGACCGAGATGTTTGTACTGACATTTCCGCTAAAGACAGTGGGATCGGCTCCCGCGTCATGAAATTGCTTGAGACGGAGCAGTTCACTGACGCTGATCTGCCAGTCTTGTGGATTGTAGTCGCTGGAATGCACAGTGCACGTCGTATCGCCCGCGCCCGGCGCATACCCGTCTTCTGTTCCCGCATCACAATGAAAGCCGCCGGAATTGTGGAACTGGGCCACGCGGATGAGTTCCCGCACGCTGATCTGCCGGTCCAGGGGATTGTAGTCGGCGGAATGTGCGCATAAATGGTCCGTGCCGGCGCCCACACAGAAACCGTCTTCCGTACCTTCCGTGGGGCAGCAATAATACCCTCCGCTCTCCCCTCCCTCGCCCTGGTATTCATAGGCGCCCATATCCGTTTTCCCGTCCACGGGGCGGGGATTCCCCTCACTATCCGTCAACGGTGCGCCGTCATTGGTTCCCGTATTGATGCAGGGGGAGGTTTCAATAAGATGAAAGTCTGCTTCATTGGCGTTCATGAATTGCGGAGACGCATTAAGGTTTCCTGTTCCGGCATAGCCAAATTGAACGTCCGAATAGGTCACGGTGGCGTTGCCCCGAATTTCCTCTGGCGTATCATTCCATAAAATACAGTTTGTTACAGAGGAAGTGCCGCTGGCAGCAAATAGTCCTCCACACAGTCCCGTCGCCGAGTTGTTGAAAAATGTACAGTTGAAAAACGTTCCATCGCCCCCGTTGTTATGAACGCCACCACCATTACCGGTTGCTGTATTTGCAATGAACCGGCAATTGGTTGCCGCGACTTGCGACAGGGAACCGGCATGCATCCCGCCCCCCGTTGAGGCATCATTCCCCAGCAACAGGCATGCCGTGAGTGTGGCTTGAGAGTGGGAGCCGGAGCCGAGGTCGCCCGCGCAATAGATGCCGCCACCTGTTGGAGCCGAGTTGAACATCATCTCACAGTTATTCAGTACGACCTGGACATCTACATTCCCATAACCCACATTAATACCGCCGCCTGTTCCAGCGGTGGCGATGTTATTCTCGAATGAACATTGCGTCGCGGTTACCTGGGTGTTCTCGGCAGAATTCGATGTATAGCATTGCATGCCCCCGCCGGACGTGGCTGAATTGGATGAAAAGGTGCAACTGTCCATGATAACCTCGCCATTCGCGGTGTGCATGCCGCCGCCAAACTCCGAGGCGGTATTCCCGTTAAAGGTGCAACTCCTGAATACAAAAGTGCCATCACCTTCATTCTCAACACCGCCGCCATACTTGCCGGTATTGTTTGTAAACATGCAGTTTGTTATCGTCGCGTTGGATGCGCCATTTTGCACACCGCCGCCCGCATAGGAGGCTGTGTTGTTCGTGAAGGTGCAATTAACCACCGTGGGCGACACCCCTGGATTGTACAGGCCGCCCCCGCGCCCCGTGTCCGTATCCCCGCCGGAAGCGTTCCCGCCCGTCACCGTGAATCCGTCGAGGATGGCATTGTCGGCTCCCACCACCACATGGTAGGCCGCCGCGCCGCCGCGCGCCACGGAACCATCAATGGTGGCAATGTGTGTGGTCCAATCACGCTGCGAACGTTCCGTCTCCATTCCCCCTGAAACCGCGATTCCCACGAACCCGCCATAGAGATACACCCCTTCTTTCATCTCCAGAGAACCGTCTACATGCGTCCGCGCTTCGTTATAGTTGCCTTCCGCCACCCATACTTCGCCACCGCCCGCTGTGGATGCGGCATCGATGGCAGGCTGAATGGTTCTGAACGCCGTCGCCCAAGACAAACCGTCTTCCGTGCCGGTGTTCTCATGATCAACATACCAGACCGTATTTGTTTCATCGGTCACGGTCAGGCCACTTTCGATCACCGTCTCCGTTCCGTCCGGCCAGAGGATCACGACATCAAATACCCCTGCTTCAATATCCGTGAGATTGAATGTCACATCAAATCCTGTCGCTGTGATGTTACTAATAGCACCTTCACAGACCTCTGTTTTGGCATCCGTGCGCAAAAACACCCGCACTTGCGAAGTGATTCCCATCGCGTAAATGTGTCCGGAGAATAATCCCGCATTCCCCGCCGTCCCCAGGGACATCGGCGCGGCGTAATACTCGCCCGTGCCTATGCACGAAATGCTGAAATGGGGTGTGCTCGTGGTTAAAGTGAACTGCGGGTTGAAGAAATACCGCCCGGCCGTGGACACCAGCGCCAGCAATACATGGGATATTGGATCGCCTATTGTTGGGCCCACACCCGTCCACTGCGTGTCGCCCGCAATCGGCGGGATATCATACCGTCCGAGCAGACTCCACGACTCCGGGGTTTCCGCAGGCGTCACCCTTACCAATCCCGTCCAGTCCCCGCCCGGCCAGTCCAGCACATACACCTGCTCCACGCCCGTCTCCACATCCCCTTCTAAGGTCTGATCCACCAATATCGGGATCCAATGAAACCACTTCACCGTGCCATCGGAGCCGCTGTAACTTGTTCCAGCGCCTCCCGATGCTGTCGCAACGCCAGAATAGCTTTTTGTCCTGTAGTGTAGCGCTACTCGCCCACCGCCACCACCGGCTACACTTTCCCCGCCATTGGCTCTGATAGTTCCACTTCCTGCTAATGTCCCCGCAATAATGTAGATGCTGCCTCCCGCCCCTCCTCCATAATAGCCGACTGAATCGCCATTCGCCGTGATCAATCCATCTACCGTCAATGTCTCCGCCACATCCAACCGGATCGCGCCACCGCCTCGTGCATCTTCCCCGCCACTCCCCATGTCCACCGGCGCTACCGCCGAACCGTATGTGGGGTCAGGGTTCACGCCCCCTCGTCCGCCATAGGTTCCGCCGCCATTTGAAGTGCCTCCTGGGCCGCCTTCTATGGCATATCCCGTTCCATTTGCCGAAATCGTTGAACTGGCTGCAATTGTCATACTCGCGGAGCTTAAATGTTTTGTTCCCTCCAAGAGAAGGGTTGATGTATTCGACAACTCCAGGGAATTCTGTACCTGTACCGAATCCACTCCATTCCCAAATACTACCCACGATTGCAGGAGAAGTACGTTCCAATACGACATGGCGCTGTCCGCCTGTTCAAAACGCCAGTTATGGCCTGTCTGCAAAATTACTTTGGAAGGATTGGACTCATCGAAAAATCCTACTGTGCCATTGCCTCCACTGTAAGTTGACCCTGTGCCCCCATAGGCGGTTACCGCGCCTGTGAACGTCTTTGTGCCGTAGTGCAATGCCACTCGTCCACCTCCACCACCCGCTACACCGTCCCCGCCATCGGCCCGGATAACCCCATTGCCCGCCAGCGTCCCGGCGGTAATATAGATGCTACCTCCCGCTCCCCCTCCATATTCCGGCGCGAACGAGTCATCACCATTGGTGGTTATCATGCCCGCCACCGTCAATGTGCCGGTCACATCCAAACGAATGGCACCTCCTCCCGGACCATCTTCCCCGCCACTCCCCATGTCCGTTGGTGTCACTGCTGAACCGTATGTTGCATTCGTATTCAAGCCCCCAGAGCCTCCATAGGTGCCCCCGCCATTGCCAGTGCCTCCCGGGCCCTGTCCTGTCGCATACCCCGTCCGGTCCGCCGAAATTGTCGAGTCAGTAGCAATCGTTAAGGCTGCGGCGCGTATATGTTTTGTTCCCTCCAAGAGAAGGGTTGATGTATTCGACACGTCCAGGGAATTTTGTACCTGTAACGAATCTACTCCATTTCCAAATACTACCCACGATTGCAGGAGAAGAACGTTCCAATACGACATGGCGCTGTCCACCTGTTCAAAGCGCCAATTATGACCTGTTTGTAAAATCACTTGAGAGGGATTGGATTCATCAAAAAATCCCACGGTGCCGTTGACACCGCTGTAGCTTGTCCCTGCACCTCCATAGGCGGTTACCGCGCCTGTGAACGTCTTTGTGCCGTAGTGCAATGCCACCCGTCCTCCCCCGCCTCCAGCCACACTTTGCCCACCATTGGCTCTAATAGTTCCATTGCCTGCCAAGATCCCAGCAATAACGTAAATACTGCCACCAGCCCCTCCGCCATACGTGGCCACCGAATTGCCATTCGCGGATATCGAGCCACTTACCGTTAGTGTCCCTGTAACATCCAAACGGATCGCGCCTCCACCTTGTGCATCTTCCCCGCCGCTTCCCATGTCTACCGGCGCCACCGCCGAACCATACGTCGCATTCGGATTCAACCCCCCAAACCCTCCATGGGTGCCGCCCCCGTTTGTAGTGCCCCCCGGCCCCCCACTAATGCCATATCCCGTCCCGTCCGCCGAAATCACCGCGCCGGTTTCCACGGTGATATTCGTCGCGGTGATTTGCGTCACGCCGTTCAACGTGAGCGTGACGCCGCTGCGCACGGTGATGTTGCCGTGTGTGTAAGCGCCTTCCGGCCACGAGGTGTTCGCGGTGATGTCCACATCCTGCGCCCAGAGAAAAGCAGAACACGCCACGAAAACAATAGAAATGAGACATGTCCAAGAAGAAAAACTACCCCGGCTCATAGGAGGCTCTCCTATTCACATTTTTAATGCCCCAGAAAATTCCCAACCAGTCAGCCCTATCCTAACATAAATCAATATGTTTGTGAATGATTTGCCTGGATGGGAAAAATAAGGAAAAAATAACATTTTCGCGTTGTTGGGTTTATAATGGAGGATATTTTGAAGAAAAAGGCAAGGTTGAGCATTGTATGAGCGATTATCAGAAAAAATTCAGGTGGCGGCGATGGATAGCCGTGTTAGTTATTGTTCTTGTGCTGGCAGCCGCCGTTTGGCAGGGAGTGGAGCGGTACCTTGATATTGAGCGGTATCTGCCGCTTATCACGGCACAAATCCATCAACAAACGGGATTGCCTGCCGTTATTGGCAGTGCGGATTTACGTCTTTTTCCCATGCCCCATCTTTCGGTGTTCGATATCATCATAGGCGAAGGGGACTTTAAGGCAGAGGCAACGTCCATCTCGGTACGGGCGCGGCTGAGCGGATTATTGCGCCGTGAACTCGATATTGCGTCGATTGAAGCTGAAGATCTAATAGTCACTCTTCCAGACAATTCCGCGGACGTACAGCGGCGTGTTCAAGACCTGCTGGATCATCTTAAATCGGAAGAACCGACGCCCGCCGAATCCGAATCCACCCCGGCTGCGGAATCCGGCAAGGGCAAACCAGGCATTTCCGTCGGAGGATTCGCGTTGCGGATTGGCCGGATTGTTGTCCCTAAGGCGCTCCTTCGCCAAGGTTCACAAGAAATGACCCGGTGCAGTATCGCCGTGGACGATGTGCTATCGGACCGAATCAGGCTGGATCTCAGCGCCGCATTGCCTTTTCTGGGCCCAGAAGCGCGGCTGGCAGCCAATCTGAGTATGGATCAGAGCATCCAGGACGCGCCGCTGTTGGAAGGTTCGGCGAAGGTAGAACATTTCGATATCGAGGATTTAGTGGGAAATGCCAGCGTGCCCCACACCACCATTGGCCTGGAAGCGAAGTTTTCGGGCACACCGCCTTCCAGTATTCACGCGGATCTTTCTGGAACGCTTCACACTGATATTTCCAAAGCGTTTTCCGGAGCAATTCAGGGCAAGGCCGCTTGGAGTGAAGGCGCCCTGACTCTACAGGACGCCGCACTGACCGCCCCAGGATTGGATTTGAAGGCCGAGGCGCGCTTTGTGCCCGGCGGCGACATGCGCATCACGATTCCATCGGCGGCATGCAATGGTGAAGGATTACGGGTTTTACTTGCCTTGGTTCCCATTCCAGGATACGCCCTGAAGGCACAAAAGGAAGGAGCCTTCACACTGAGCAACATAGTGGCGGGTTCGGAAAAAGGCGGCGAATGGAAAGTGCTTTCCGGCACTATCGAAGGACACGGTGTGGATCTGCTACGCGCCGATGGCGCAGTTATGGCGGCGAATATCACCGGCAGTATTGAAACCGTCAACAACGCCCTTCATATTAAGGAATTGAAAAGTGGAGACCTGAAGATTTCCGGAGATATCCGCCCTGACCTTACAAAAAAGACTATTGCGTTGGACTTGAATGGGGCATTCAGTCTGGCAAATCCCCTGGTAACGGCGTTTCTTCCCAAGGACACCGTGCGCGACCTGGATGGCGCATGCGCAGTTAAGCAGATCAAATGCACCATCGTCCCCGGGAAAGGGCTTCCGGACGATCTGAAAATTGAGGGAAATGTAACGTCAGGAAAGCTGGGCATCGTGACCCCGGCGTATCAAGACAAAATTTCTGACATTGCCGTGGCATTCACGAGCGATGGGAAAAGGGTGGAAGGGAAAGCATCCGCTTCCTCCGAACACTATGGAACCGTGAAGGGCACAGGTCAATACACCTTGGCCGATCAAACTATTGGGGGAACCGTCTCCCTTGATCTGCCCCGTGCAGCGCTGTCGTTTGTGACCAGTGAATCCACCCGCCCCTATGCCGAAGCAGTGTTCAAAGCCTTTGGCCCATCCACATTCGATGTCACCTATCAGCCCAAGAAACCACAGGACGGGCGCATGTATCTTGCCGTTAAACGTCAAGGCGCCCCCTCCATAAATGCCACGCTCTATTTCGACCAGAAAAAAGAAGGGCTCGTATTGGATCAGCTTGATCTCGATTCAGAAATCCCCTTGGATTCGTTGCAGCCCGTGATCCCCGGTTCCATTCATGCCACCGGCCCCGCCGCCTTGCACATGACCGGAGGCTACGGTAAAGGTGGCTTCAGTGCAAATCTGGATCTGCAAAAAACCATCATCACCGCCGGCGAATATCTGGAAAAGAAAATAGATGCCCCGTTGTCGGTGCAAGTGGCACTGGGCAACAAAACCAGTCCGTTTGCGCCGGTATCAGCAAGCATACGCTTTTATCAGGAACAAATTCAGGTCATGCTCGATGGACCGTCTCCCAACATCCCCAATCTTCAGGTCAATCTTGCTCCGTTGTCCGAGTTACTCGCAAAAGGCGGAAAGGCGTCCGGGAAAGTTTCGGGTTCCATTGAAACGCAACCGTTTTCTGTAGCCCTGCATCTGGACAACACTGGATTTACCTTTGCCCCGGATGCGGCCATCGATTCCATGTCCGGCGATATCTCGTATGCAAATGAAAACTGGGCCTGCAAGAACTTGAGTATTCGAGGAGCGGACAGCGATGCGCTTATTAACGCCTCGCTGAGTAACCGTCAAATCGACGCCACCGTTACCGGATCGAAACTGAACCTGAACGCGATTGAAGCCCTGTATACCACGTTTGCTTCCCTGTCCAAGTCCCCATCCGACACGAAAACCGCTCCGGCGCCTGCACCTGCCCCGGCCTCTCCCTCCGCCGCTCCATCCCAGCGGATTACAGGGAAGGGCGTTGTGGATGTGCAATCGCTGTATTACCGCCGCGCACAATTGAACCGTGTGCACACCGATCTACTCTTTGCCCAGGATTCCCTCGACATGAATGCCCTGTCGTTTGGCTATGGAACAGGAACGGTAAAAGGCACGGTCCGGGTTCTCTATGGAACACCCAACACGCTTAACATGGATCTCAATTTCCAGCAGATGGACCTGAAATTGTTGGATGACCTGATGAGTCAGGAACCGCAAGGTTTCCGCGGCGCCACATCAGGTCCCGTCAAACTCAGTATGCCATTGGCCTCAGGGCAGGAACTCTACCGAGGCATTAACGGCGCCCTCGATTTGAATGCGGAAAAGGGGTCGTATGGAAAACATGGGTATGCAACCAAACTGCTCGCCGTGCTAAAGAGCACGGAAGTGTTGCGGCTGCGCATCCCATCCCTGAAGGACGAAGGATTGACTTTTCAGAAATCCGGATTGAAACTTGCCGCTCAAAATGGGCGAATGACCATCGAAAAATTCACGCTGAACGATCCTGCCTACGCCATGGAAGGAAGCGGCCTTATCGATCTGCCTGGCGACTCCATGGATGTTTCCTTGGGATTGAATCTCTTGGAAGCCGTCACCGGGATTGTGGATGTGGTGCCCGTGGTGGGACAGGTCCTTGACGTATTGAAAAGCGGAACCGGCTTCCGTATTCGGGCCACTGGTTCTCCTTTTGATCCGAAAGTGCGCCTCGAACCCGGTGTGCTTCCCATAGGGAAGGAAAAGGCCCCCGTATCACAGGAAAATAATGTATCCACCCCTTCTTCCCCTTCTCCTCCTACACAAAACCCGCCAAAGAAAAAAGGGCCTGCACCCCTCTTGCGCGGCCTTTTGGACGATGTATTACGGCAGTAAGCAGAAAAAGCATACCCCGGATGTTACACCCCCTTTAATTCCTACCAAAGCGTGTTGTGACCATGCGCAACCTACCAAATGGTAGGGTGATCTACGAACATGGGGCCATTAACTGCATCATGCTGTTTCTGTATACAGGCAAATCTTAAGACTTTCTCAGATACCCCATAACCTCTTTTTTTACAGCATATTAGAAGGGACTAAGTACTCTTTTTTTGCCCTCCGCCGAATGATTTTCCACTCATTTTAGAATATTGGCACAACAGTTGCTTTTTAGTGCTCATACTTGTGCTGGCTACCAGATATGGCATTTCTGAGAGAAACAAGCCCGTACAAGAATATTCCGACGGGTGTTGGGCAAGGTTTCTTCAACATTAAGGGATCGTGAATGGCGCGGCCCCTGGGACCACCCAAAAACCGCTGGAGGAAATGAACGGTGAACACAAAGACTTCAACAACGATAGCGTGGCACAGCAAGCTAGGGCTTCTGGCAGGCGGGGCCGTGATGATGTCACTGCCGGCCGCTGCCCAAGAACCCACGCTGAATACCGGCGATACGGCCTGGATGCTCACCTCGACGGCGTTGGTGCTTTTTATGACAATTCCCGGTCTTGCTCTTTTTTATGGGGGGCTGGTCCGGTCTAAGAACGTGCTTTCCGTCTTAATGCAGTGTTTTGGCATTACCGCGCTGGTTTCGGTGCTGTGGGCAGTGTATGCATATACGTTTTCATTTTCGACGGACAATATGGCGGCGAATGTGAAGAATATCAACAGCATCATTGGCGGTATAAGCGCCTTATTCCTTAATAACTGCCGGGCGGACACGCTCCACGGAACCATTCCTGAAAGCGTGTTCATCTGCTTCCAAATGACCTTCGCGATCATCACGCCCGCATTGATTTGCGGCGCCTATGCGGAGCGCATGAAATTCTCCGCCATGATGATCTTCACCGCTCTGTGGCTGACCTTGGCCTATATCCCCATCTGCCACATGGCATGGTCAGGCCCCGGCGCCCTTTATTTTGATTGGGGCGTGCTGGACTACGCGGGCGGAACCGTCGTGCACATCAATGCCGGCATTGCCGCGCTGGTATCGTGTTTGATATTGGGAAAGCGTAAAGGATATCCCGCCACTCCCATGCCGCCGCACAACCTGACGATGACCGTGACCGGCGCAGGCATGCTCTGGGTGGGATGGTTCGGATTCAACGCAGGCAGCGCGGTCGCCGCGAACGGCGACGCTGGGATGGCGATGCTGGCTACGCAATTGGCCACGGCCATGGCCGCGCTGACCTGGATGTTCATCGAGTGGATCAAACATGGAAAACCCAGTGCTTTGGGCACGGCCACTGGGGCGGTCGCCGGGCTCGTGGCCATTACCCCCGCATCAGGAAGCTGCGGACCAATGGGTGCGTTGGCCATAGGTCTGGCCGCCGGGATCTTCTGTTTCCTCGGCGCCACGACCGTGAAAAAAGCGTTCGGCTATGACGATTCGCTGGATGCCTTTGGCGTACATGGCGTGGGCGGAACGGTTGGCGCGCTACTGACCGGCGTGTTCGCGGCTCCGGCCCTCGGCGGGCATGTGGCCAGCTATCCCGGCATGGGCACACAGGTGTTCTACCAACTGCTGGCTGTGGTAATTACTTTGGTATGGAGCGGTGTTGTCACCTTTATCATCTTAAAAGTGTTGGACGCTGTAATGGGTCTGCGCGTGAGTTCGGAAGAAGAAACCGAAGGCTTGGACAGTACTCTGCATGGCGAAGAAGGATACATCCTGTGATTGCGGCAATCATTGACACCCCATGTTTCGGACACTATAGTGGAAGATTGCCCATCACCAACAGGAGTCAATTGCAATGAAAAAAGTGGAAGCCATCATCAAACCCTTCAAACTGGAAGAAGTGAAAGAAGCGCTCGCCCAGGTTGGCGTGCAAGGATTGACCGTAACCGAAGTAAAAGGCTTCGGCCGTCAGAAAGGGCACAAGGAACTTTACCGCGGCGCGGAATACGTCGTGGAATTCCTTCCCAAGGTTAAATTGGAAATTGTGATTGTGGATGAATTGCTCGAACCCGTGGTGAAAGCAATTGTTAAAGCAGCCTCCACGGGCCGGATCGGCGATGGCAAGATTTTTGTATCGCCGGTTCATGAAGCGATTCGGATACGTACCGGAGAAACCGGGGAAATGGTTCTAAGCTAGGGCTTGGAGCGCAGCCTCGTGCGGCTACTGTGCGGTGATAATTGACGGGCATTGTGGGCCCAGTACGAACGAAAGGACAAGGATAATGGAAAAGAATTTTGGACCGAAAGATGTCCTGAAACTGGCAAAGGAAAAGGGCATCAAATTCATTGACTTCCGGTTTATGGATTTCCCCGGATTGCAGCAGCATTTCACCATTCCAGCGGCGGAATTGAGTGAAAGTCTGTTTGAAGACGGCTTGGGCTTCGACGGATCATCGATCCGCGGCTGGCAGGGCATCCACGAAAGCGATATGCTGGTTGTGCCCGATCCCACCACGGCCACCATCGATCCGTTTTCGGTCATCCCGACATTGATTCTCTACTGCAACATTCTCGACCCCATCACGAAGGAGCGTTACTCGCGCGACCCGCGCAACATCGCCACCAAGGCCGAGCATTACCTCGAATCCACCGGCATTGCCGACACCGCCTTCTTCGGCCCTGAAGCGGAGTTTTTCATCTTTAGCGACATCCGCTGCGGCCAGGAATCGAACTGCGGCTATTACTACATCGACAGTGAGGAAGCCATCTGGAACAGCGGGCGCGTGGAAAACCCCAACCTCGGCTACAAACTGCGCCATAAGGAAGGCTACTTCCCCATCCCGCCCTCGGATCAGCAACACAACCTCCGCAGCGAGATGGTCCAGGTGATGCTCGACGCCGGCCTCAACATCGAATGCCACCACCATGAAGTGGCCACCGCCGGCCAGGCTGAAATCGACATCCGCTTTGCGCCGCTTGTCACCATGGCCGACCAACTCACCATGTTCAAGTACATCATCAAGAACGTCGCCCGCCGGAACAACAAAACCGTAACCTTCATGCCCAAGCCCCTCTTCGGCGACAATGGCTCTGGCATGCACTGTCACGTTTCCCTGTGGAAAGCGGGCAAGCCGCTCTTCGCGGGCAACAAGTACGCCGGCCTCAGCCAGGAAGCCCTGTGGTTCATCGGCGGGCTGCTGCGCCATGCGAACTCGCTCGTGGCTTTTACCAACCCCACCACGAACAGCTACAAGCGCCTCGTGCCGGGATATGAAGCCCCTGTGAACATCGCCTACTCCGCGCGCAACCGCAGCGCCTGCTGCCGTATCCCGATGTACTCCCCCAGCCCGAAAGCCAAACGCGTTGAATTCCGCGTGCCCGATCCCTCGTGCAATCCCTATATGGCGTTCGCGGCAATTCTGATGGCCGGTCTAGACGGCATCCAGAACAAGATCGATCCGGGCGAACCCATGGACAAAGACCTCTACGATCTGCCGCCGGAAGAAAAGGCCAAGATCCCGCAGGTCCCCGGAAGCCTCGGCGAAGCCCTTGCGCACCTCAAGAAAGATCACGATTATCTGACCCGCGGCGATGTCTTCACCGAAGACGTGCTCACCACCTGGATCGACTACAAACGAGTCAAGGAAGTGGAAGCCGTCCAGTTGCGTCCGCATCCCTACGAATTTTACTTGTATTACGACATTTAAGCCGTCCAACAGTTGGTTAATCTCCCGAAACAGGGCGGAGAAGCGATTCCTTGGCCCTGTTTTTCCTTTCGGAATGTCAACTTTCTTTTGAAAAACGGATGGAAAACTGCTAAATTACTTCTTTTCCCATGATTTTTGCGGTGGGGGAGGTTTTTTTGAATTTGGAGTAGATCGGTTATTTTTAGCCGGGAAAGGCAGTGGTATCTGTGCCGACGTATACGTATCAATGCACGAAATGCGGTCATGAACAGGATGTATTTCATTCCATGACCGCGACGGTTAAGGTAAAGTGCGCGAAATGCAAGGGCCGGTGTGAAAAGATGATCGGGATCGGCGCGGGCATCATTTTCAAGGGTTCCGGCTTCTATGAGACGGATTACAAGAAAAAGGGAACCCCTCCTTCGGGAGAGACGAAACCGGAAAGCAAAAGTGAAAGCAAACCGGCCGAAAGTAAAAAAACCGAGAGTAAACCGGCCGAAAGCAGCAGTGCTAAGCCGTCAAAAAAAAGCAGCGCTAAGGACTAACGGCACTGCGCATAAAAAGCAATAAAGGTATTCAAAGAAGTAATGGCAGGGAGTAAGTGGTCATGAAAACAGAAGAAATCAAGTCGCTCAACGATCAATTCATCATCAACACCTATGGCGCCAGGAAACTGGCGCTGACCCGGGGCGAGGGGGTGCGCCTGTGGGACGCCGACGGGAAAGAATATCTGGATTGCTTTTCCGGCATTGCCGTGTGCAACCTCGGTCATTGCCATCCCGCCGTGACCCAGGCGATTTGCGAACAGGCCGCAAAGCTGGTCCATGTGTCCAACCTGTATTACATCGAGCCGCAGGTGCAGCTTGCGGAACTGCTCTCCTCACTGTGCTTTGCGCGCAAATGGTTTTTCTGCAACGGCGGCGCCGAGGCGAATGAGGCGGCCATTAAGCTGGCGCGGCGGTATTGGGTGCAGAAAGGCACGCCGAAACCAGTTATCGTCACAGCGGAACAATCCTTTCATGGCCGTACTCTGGCCACGATAACAGCCACCGGCCAGCCGAAATATCAAAAGGGCTTTGAGCCGCTGCCCCAAGGATTCAAGTATGTGCCGTTCAATGATCTGGCTGCCCTGGAAGCTGCGATCACGCCCGATGTCGGTGCCGTTTTAATCGAGCCAATCCAGGGTGAAGGCGGCGTGCGGATGCCGGAACTTGGCTACCTTCAGGCGGTACGGAAACTCTGCACGGAAAAGAATGTCCTGTTAATTTTTGATGAGGTGCAAACAGGCCTTGGACGGACCGGCGTATTGTTCGCCCATCAGGATTACGGCATTACTCCCGACATTATGACCCTTGCCAAAGGACTTGCGAACGGGGTACCCATCGGTGCGATGGGCTGCACCGACGAAGCCGCCTCGGGATTTGAACCGGGCATGCATGCCTGTACTTTCGGCGGCAACCCGCTCAGCGCGGCGGCCTCTCTCGCAACGATTCAGGTGCTCACCGAACCCGGCTTTATCAGCAACGCGGCCCAGGTGGGCCTTCATTTTTTCCATTTACTGGACAAACTGGCCGCGGAGCATGCCAGCATAGTTGAGGTTCGGGGGAAAGGCCTGATCATCGGCATCGAGTTTAAAGATGCTGTCGCGCCGTTGATTGGCAAACTATTGGATGCCGGCATCATTTGCGGACCTGCCGGCCCCAATGTACTGCGGTTTCTGCCCCCGCTCATCATTACCAAAGAACAAGTTGAGCAGGTGGTGGGCAAACTCGCCGCCTGCCTTGGAGAATTGGAATGGTAAGAGACTTCATATCCCTCTTGGATCTCAGTACCGATGAAATTGTGGGATTGCTCGATTTTGCCGATTTGCTGAAAAAGCAGCGGAAGGAAGGCATCCCGCACCGGCTGCTGGAAGGCAAAACGCTGGCCATGATTTTTGAAAAGCCCAGCCTGCGCACCCGCCTGACCTTTCAGATTGGCATGTTCCAACTGGGCGGCGATGCTGTGCTCATCGACACGCAACTTGGACAACGGGAATCGGTGCCGGATGTGGCGCGCAACCTCGAACGGTGGGTGCACGGCATCATGGCCCGGACGTACAAGCATGACGATGTGCTGGCAATCGCGCAGTATTCCTCCGTGCCCGTCATTAATGCGCTTACGGACAAGCTGCATCCCTGCCAGATTCTGGCCGATGCCCAGGCAATGCGCGAGCATCTTGGAAAGGATTTCAGTTCGCTGAAGCTCGCGTTTGTCGGCGACGGCAATAATGTGTTTCATTCCTGGGCCGAATTCGCGGCACGTTTGCCCCTGAACCTCACGCTGGTCTGCCCGCCTGCCTATGGCCCCGATCCGGATATCGTAGCAAGGGCGCAGGCAGACGCCAAGGGCGAAATTGTGATTACGCACGACCTCGAATCTGGCGTGAAAGACGCCGATGCAGTCTATACGGATGTGTGGGCCAGCATGGGTCAGGAAGAGGAAGCCAAAGCGCGCGAAAAAGTATTCAAACCATATCAGGTGAATGCACGCGTCATGGCGATGGCAAAACCCGGCGCATTGTTCATGCACTGTCTCCCCGCGCACCGGGGAAGCGAAGTCACCAATGACGTCATGGACGCCCCGAACTCAATTGTATTCGATCAGGCGGAAAACCGCCTCCATGCACAAAAGGCCATCATGGCCACGCTGATGAAGTAGACGATTAAGAAGTAGACACAGATTTCACGGATTTGCATAGATTAATGAACCCATGGATGAAGATAAACAAACATAGGAGATTATTGGAGCGGCGATGGAGGTGCATCGGGAATTAGGTCCTGGTTATTTAGAAGCGGTGTACCATGAATCTCTTGAAATAGAATTTCAAATCCGTGCAATCTGTGTTTATAAAAAAAGGATCGAACGGCTATGGCAAGTAAAGTAAAGAAGATCGTATTAGCGTATTCCGGCGGTTTGGACACTTCGGTAATCCTGAAGTGGCTGCAGGAAACCTACAAGGCGGAAATCGTGGCGTATATCGCGGATGTCGGCCAGGGCGAGGAGACGGAACCTGCCCGTCAGAAGGCGCTGAAGACCGGTGCATCCCAGGCGATTGTCAAAGATCTTAAGCTTGAGTTCGCCCGCGACTTCGTATTCCCTGCCATGAAAGCCAACGCGATCTATGAAGGATCTTACCTGCTGGGCACGAGCATCGCACGGCCCCTAATCGCCAAAGGCCAAGTCCAGGTGTACCGGGAAGTCGGCGGCGATGCCGTTGCGCACGGCGCTACCGGCAAGGGCAACGATCAGGTCCGTTTCGAATTGACCTGTATGGCCTTCGAACCCAATATCCGGATCATTGCGCCGTGGCGGGATCCCAATTGGACGTTGAACAGCCGGGAAAAAATGATCGAGTACGCGAAGCAGCACGGCATTCCCGTGCCGGTGACGGCAGCGAAACCGTATTCCTCGGATCGGAATCTGTTGCACATTTCTTTTGAGGGCGGCATTCTCGAAGATCCCTGGAACGAACCGCCCAAGGACATGTTTGTACTGTCCGTGGATCCCATGGACGCCCCGGATACGCCGACCTATGTCATCGTTGATTTTGAAGAAGGCACACCGGTCGCGGTGGATGGCGTGCGCATGGCGCCCGATGCCTTACTGGCGAAACTGAATGAACTTGGCGGCGCGAACGGCATCGGCCGCGTGGACCTTGTGGAGAACCGCTTCGTCGGCATGAAGTCGCGGGGCGTGTACGAGACGCCGGGCGGCACCATCCTGTACGCGGCGCACCGGGCGGTCGAATCGCTCACCATGGATCGCGAAGTCATGCTTCAGCGCGACGAACTGTCCCCGAAAATCGCCCAGCTCATGTACAACGGTTTCTGGTATTCGCCGGAACTGGAAGCACTCATGGCCTTCGTGAACAAGAGCCAGGAGAACGTCACCGGCTCCGCACGGCTGCGGTTGTACAAGGGCAATTGCATCATCGCCGGACGGCGGGCGGAAAAAACGCTGTTCGATGCAAAGATCAGCACCTTCGATGAAGATCAAGGCGCGTACAATCAAGCCGACGCCACCGGATTCATCCGGCTAAACGCCCTTCGGCTGCGGGTCCGCAAAAACGCGGGATTCTTCAAAGGCGAATAGGTTTATATCCCCACTTTTTTTGCCCCAGCAATCCGTTTCGGAGTGCTGCGTGCCGTAAGCATGGCCCGCCGAAGGCGAACGTGCGTAAGGCAATGGTAATTTTTCTCGCGAAAAGAAAGAGGTTTTTATACTTCAATATCGCCCACCGATTCCAAAATCTGCGTGGGGCGATACGGAAACGCCGCAACCATTTCCCGCGTGGTGACGCCGGTGAGCACCAGGATGGTTTCGAGGCCGGACTGCACCCCGGCGATCATGTCGGTGTCCATGCGGTCGCCCACCATGACGGTGTTTTCGGAATGCACCCCAAGATGCTTCATCGCGCTGCGCATCATATAGGGATTGGGCTTGCCTACGAAAAATGGCGCGCGGCCCGTGGCGCTTTCGATGAGCGCGGCCATGGCTCCGCACGCGGGCACCAAGCCCTCTTCTGTGGGACCTGCGGGATCAGGATTGGTGGCGACAAACCGCGCCCCCGCCGCGACCATGCGGATGGCTTTGGTGATTGCGTCGATGCTGTAGGCATGCGTTTCGCCCAATACGACGTAATCGGGATTATGATCCGTAATGACGTATCCCGTCTGGTGAATCATGCTGGTCAGGCCGCTTTCACCGATGACAAAGGCCGTTCCACTGGGATTCTGCGCGTGCAGAAACATCGCCGTGGCCATGGCGGACGTGAAAATATTCTCTGCGGGGATATCCAGTCCCATAAGATTCAAACGATGTGAAAGATCGCCCGGCGTATACATGGGATTATTGGTAAGTACGAGATACTTGGCGCTGCGTTCTTTAAGCCGTTGGACAAAAATGCGCGCTTCCGGGATGACCGTGCGCCCGCGCACCAGCACTCCGTCCATATCGATCAGATAGTTCTTGGGTGTCATGTTTTGGTTTCCTTGATGAAGATCATACCGTATTGGAGAAGGTCCGCGGTAATTTTAGAAAATTGACAATCGAACCGATGATACGGAGATACTACCCGGGAAAAATTAGAATTTCATGTGAAATGGTTTAAAATTAGCTGCACGTGGAAGATTATCGTTGAAATAAATGTTACGAAATGATGAATCTTGCTGGAGATGAATGATGCATAAAATAGCAGGCGGGAAAGCGGCGGTCGCGGTGTGCGCCTTGCTGTGGATGACCATGGTTTTCGCGCAGCCGGGCATGGGCGGGCCGAAGGTTGCCTACAAGGCCGTGCTGGAGGCTGATGCAGCGCATCCCGGCGCGGAAACCCGTGTTGTGTTCACGTTTAATTTTGACAAGGGGTGGCATGTCAATTCCAACAAGCCCCTGGATGAGTTCTCTATTCCCACGGAACTTACCTTGACGGAAACGCCCGGCTTCATGGTCGAAAAAATCATTTATCCCAAGCACAAGGTGGTCAAGCTCAGTTTTTCACCGGATGATCTGGCGGTGTATGAATCGGAATTCCGCATCGGCATGGTCATTAAAATCGCCAATTCGGTGGAACTCAAAACGCATACCCTGAAGGGACAACTCCAGTATCAGGCATGTAATGACAAGGCGTGCGCGCCGCCAAATACCGTGGAGGTGGAAATTCCGGTAAAGGTGGTTCCTAAGGATCAGGCGCTCGTTCCACAAACGGCGGATGTATTCAAGTCCATTGCATGGACCACGGAAGACGAGAAGAAACCAGCGTTGGAAAAAAAAACAGATGACGCGGCGCAAACCGATGCCGGGGCCGCCCAATGGCTGACACTGGCGGATGCCTTTCAGGAATCCGGGCGTTTGTCCGGTTATGCTTCCACCCAGGAATTTTTGGAGTTCATTGACAGTGCCGAGCACGGTAAAACCACCTCGCATGCCTATGCAAACAAAAGCCTGTGGCTCGTCGTACTGCTAGTGCTGGGGGGCGGTCTTGCGCTGAATCTAACGCCGTGCGTCCTTCCGCTGATCCCCATCAACATCGCGATTATCGGGGCGGGCGCGCGCGCGGGATCGCGCGGACGCGGCTTTGCGCTCGGCGGAACCTATGGCGCGGGGATTGCCATGGTCTACGGCCTTCTGGGGCTTGTGGTGGTGCTGGGGTTGTCGAGCGCATTCGGCTCCATAAATTCCACCTATTGGTTCAATGGCGCCATCGCCGTGTTATTCGTGGTGCTTGCCCTTGCAATGTTCGAAGTAATCAATATCGACTTCTCCAAATATCAGGCGAACATTGGTCTCCGCCGCAACGAAAAAGGGAGTTTTGTGATTGCCTTTGTGATGGGCTCAATCTCCGCATTGCTCGCGGGCGCGTGCGTGGCGCCGGTCGTGATTTACACCATTGTGTACGCGCAAGATCTGTATGCCAAAGGCTCCTGGGCGGCGTTGCTTCTGCCGTTTCTGCTTGGCGTGGGCATGGCGCTCCCGTGGCCCTTTGCCGGGGCGGGCTTGTCCTTCTTGCCGAAGCCCGGCGTGTGGATGACCCGCGTGAAGCAGGCATTCGGCATTTTCATTCTGGCGTTTGCCTTGTATTACGGGCACCTGGCCTACAGCCTGTTTAGCGAACAATACGGTGTGGATCGGAAAGCGGTCGAAATCAGCGCCACGGAAGAGGAAGGCTGGATCACCTCCCTGGAAGCCGGTCTGCAACAGGCCCAGGCGGAAAAGAAGCCGGTGCTCCTCGATTTCTGGGCCACCTGGTGCAAGAACTGTCTGGCGATGAATAAAACCACCTTAAAGGATCCGTCGGTGCAGGATCGGCTCAAGGGGTATGTGAAAATCAAATACCAGGCGGAAGATCCCAAAACATCACCCGTAAAAGAGGTGTGGGAGCGGTACCAACTGCTCGGTCTTCCCACGTACATTATTCTTCAACCCAAGATTCAACTTTCAAAATGAACCGTGCACATCATGGGGTGTCCCACAACGGGATAAGGATGTGAAAAGGCTGTTTTTGAGAGGCGTCCAGAACCCTTTTTCTGAGATTTTCCATGAATATTAGGTTCGCTCTGACACCGTGAAAATACTCACACGGGCATAGACAAGTTTTCAGAACGGGGTAGAAAATTGGTATGCATGGCGTACCCTGCTGGATACCCGCCTTTACGGGGATGATGTTTTTAAGAATAAATAGGAACTGTGTTTTGGGGCATCTCAGCCAGGGCGGGTTTCATGGGGAGCGCCGGGGATATCGCTGGCGCTCTTCTCCGGCTTCGCTCTATTGGGCTTTTTTCTTTTCGTGTTTTTTCTTGCGCTTTTCCATAAGGGTAAGTTTGGGTTTCTTCATTGATTCTCTCTGGCCTTTGTCTCTCTTTCCTTTGTCGCCCATGTTTTTTCTCCTTATTTGAAGGAAGTTGGTGTTTCATAATTTACCTGCATGTGTATGGAGAGCGCAAGATAAAAATATTACCTGGCGAGCCGGAATCCAGGCCATGGTGAGTGCAACACAGCCGGGGAGCTCGATGGTTTCCTCCCCTTCGGCGGCACACTCGAAAAGGCTGCCTGGTCCCGGCGCGAAGTTGTCTTCGGTGCCGCATTCGGTGTGATATCCGCCTGAATTGAAGAATTGGACGACCCGTAACAACGCACTGAGCGAAATCTGCTGGCCGGGGTTTGTGTCCGCCGAGTGATACTGCGCCGCGGCTGGAAATCCCGTAAGTAACAACATGCTAATTGTGGCAAGGATTCGAGTAAACATGCCAAAAACCCTCCTCTTTATACCGTCAAGGCAAGTATATCATTTGTAGTAAATAAACATAACCCTGGCGGGGAAGCCACGGGGCAATATGCATCAGTAAATCCTGCCATTGAAAAGGTTCGGAAAAAATCCTCTTTATACTTTGCTGAAAATTGTGTAGTCTATGGTGAGGAAGGCGGGAACGCCGGGAGATGTACCATGGTGCTGGAGAACATAACGCACGAAACGTTGTTGGAGCATCTGCACGACGGAGTCTATATCGTAGACCATGATCGGCGGATCACCTATTGGAACCGGGGAGCGGAACGGATCACCGGATACGATCGGATCGACGTCCTCGATAAAGTATGCACGCCGGAACTCCTGGGTCATTTGGACAATCGGGGAGAACCCATATTTAAAGGGGAGTGTCCTCTGTGCCTGTGCATGAATGACGGAAACATCCGTGAAAAGGAACTTTTTTTCCGGCACAAGTCGGGCCATACCGTGCCGGTAATAACGCGGATCAGTCCGGTGTTGAACAGCCGGGAGGAGGCCATTGGGGCGTTGGAAGTATTCAGCGACAACACTTCCAAGATGTACGCGAAACAACGTATAGAGGAGCTCGAAGAACTTGCCCTGATCTGTCCGCTGACGGGGGTGGGCAACCGCCGCTACGCCCAGATGACCCTGCAAAACGCCATTGAAGAATTGCGCCGTTATGACTGGAGCTTCGGACTGCTTTTTGTCGACATCGATCGCTTCAAAGCCATCAATGACACGTACGGTCATCCCGTGGGCGACGAAGTTTTGTGCATGGTGGCGCAGGCGCTGCGATCGTGTTTGCGCTCCTTTGATTTTGTGGGGCGCTGGGGCGGAGAGGAATTTGTTGTGATCCTTCCCAATATCACCGACGACATGCTGGAAAAAGTGGCCGAGCGGTGCCGGGTCAACATTGAGGAATCGAAATTGCAGAGCGGGGGCAAAGAGATCGGCGTCACGGTGTCGGTGGGGGCGGTGCTTGCCGATCCCGAGGAAACCGCGGAACAATGTGTTGAACGGGCCGACAAGCTGATGTATCAAAGCAAAGCGAAAGGCCGCAACCAGACTACGCTGGAGCTGTAGCGGATTCCGCAGGCGTTTCCTCCGCCGGCAGCACGACAGGGGAGCGGCGGGAGAACCAATAACTTTCCATAAAGGCGAGGATCAGCATGTAGATGCACATCAGCATGATCATCCAGGAGAGCCAGTAGTACGTCGGGAATTCCTGCTTCCACATGTAATAGAAATAGTATCCGGCCATGGCGGTGAGGTACATCCAGACCAAGCCAAGAGCCCGTGAAGGCCGCTCAAATTCCGACGAAAAGAACAGCATGGGGATGAGCAGCATGATGTAGTAATAGTATGTTGGCGACACCATGAAAAATGTCGGCACAAAACTGAATGCCAGCGCCATGTCGTCCCGGAGCCCCTTGATTGCAAACAGGCACAAGGTCAGCGCCACCGCCATGATGGACCACCACAGGCCGGGATGTTCCTTGTAGAAGATGCTGCGCGTGAAGGGTGCGAATTTAGCGAGGGGTTTTTCGGGCTTTTTGACCGCCGGAGGCTTCTGCGCCGCGCCAGGGGCCGTAGCGGCGGGCGGCACGCTTTCGCCTGTGATCAATGATTTCAGGGAGGCGGGCCAGTCGAAGTCGCTTTTGAACCGGCCGATGAAAATGTACTTGAATCCCACGCGCCACGGCGAAATATCGCTGTTATGCCGCCCTATCTTCGACCCGAAATCCTTCCACAAATCCAACCCGCCTGAATACACGATTGAACCGCCCACTAGAAGCGCCACCGTCACTGCGAACGACACAAAATACTGCAAGTAGTGCGTGTTCATCAGGCCTTTCCGGAGTCCCCACGCGCCGCACACGAGTAATACCAGCCCCACACTCGCCGCCGGCCAGGCTGCCAGCCACAGGAACCCTGGCAACCCCATGCCCGCTAATACCCGGGAGGCAATCAGCACAATCACGCCCGCCACCGCTATCTGCGGCAACACAACGAGGGCGATTCGGGCCCAAAAGGCGCGTCCATATCCATGCCGCCCGTGAAGGGAATCCACGGCCACGCGCGCGAGCCGGAACAGCTCCCAGAAAAATTTTGCGCCGATCCCGAATAGAAACACGCCGGGGAAAATGCGGGCGAGCAGCGAGTATGCGCATAGCGCGCCCGCCATCACATAATGCTGCTTTTTGAGCATGCAGACCGCGATCACCAGGGACATGGCGAAATCCGTGCGTACCAAAGCCCCCTTCATGTGCGACCAGTGCATCATGTAATGCGTTCCAAGCAGGATGATCATCAACAGCGCGGCGCGTCCCCCAAAGGCCCACCAAACACAGACGAACGCCGTGCCAATTAAAATCAGATCTATACAGGCAAGAAAATTCATTCCACGTTCGCTGTCTGTGGACACGTGGCTCGTGAACAGTCCCCCAACCACCGTGGTCCAAACGGGGGAAGCGTTATAGCCCTTATCGCGCAAAATGCCGTTCCACCGGCCGGTGACCAATTCCCGTTTAAAAAACGAAACGTCTTTCACCCATTCCTTCCACCGTTCCGGCGAGAAACGCGACTTGTACAGCTCTTTCTCCTTGATTACCTGGTCTACATTGATGTAGCCTCCGGTCGCGAGGTTGCGGATGCTTTTTTTATCATTGGTATATTTCCGCCCGGTTTCGTCGTCCGCGATCAGTGACGCCGCATACAGGCCGGTGTAGCCTATTTCCTTGGCATATTTGGTGCCGAGGTAGTAATGGTAATGCTCATAGGCGTTGAGATAGCGGCCATAACGGAACTTTCCGTAATCCAGATAGTTCGCCGCGGCCACAAATGCCGTTGTGAGCAGCACACAGAACAAGAAACCATGAAGGGCAGGCACAATCGCCGGGAAAAAGTTTTCCCTCGCCCACACCCAAGCCGCTGCTCCCGATATCCGGTCCGAAAGCTGGCGGATTGGTTTCACCCGGCCCAAGGGACGCAGCAGGAAGAAAAACTTCTCCCGTTGCGCTATCAGGCAGTAAATCAGCACCAGCGCGATGGCTATCTTGCATAACACATAATTCATGGGGTGCTGGCGCGACAATTGCCAGAGGATGCCCTGGATTTGGGCCCATATGCTCGACACTAGCGTAACGGCAGGTTCCATGATTCCTCCCTGTTTCTCTTCGCACAAAACCTATACATTACCAACCCCGCCATCCAAAAGTAAACTACGTGCGATGGAGAGGGCGCCGGCAGTGGGATGGGTTATCTTGACGGTGGCTGTCAGGTTATCGGGGGCTCGGGGTGATGCATGCCGTGCTGCTTGAGGTCTTTCAGCAGTTCGATTATGAAATCGGCGTTGCACCCATCCTCATACTGGCGGAAGGCGCGAACCAGATTATGCAGCACACGCGCCAAAATTGTTTCGACGGTGGGTTCATCTTCGAGCATCAGCAGAGCGGCTTCCCGGGAAGGGCCCTGCATCTTTAAGAAGGATTCCTGATCCAGTGCATGACCGCCGTTGAAACAATCCACCAGCATCCAGGTTCCACCGACTGGGGTGCGGGCAAGGAAATGGCCGGGCCAGTTGCACCCACGGATATCCAACCCCCGCCGGTGTCCGATGAGGAGATAAATGCACGCCAGACTGATCGGAATGCCCTGTCTTGTTTCGAGAACATACCGTACGCTGCTCTTCCTGGGGTCGTAATATTGATCCTGGATGCCCTTCAGTCCGATGGTTTCAAAAAGGAATTTCGCAAGCGTCAAGGCATCCTGGGAGCCATCCTGCCGCCCAAACGCCTCGGCGAGATCATCCAACAATTTCCCGATTGGCGCGGTTTCACGTGTTTTTGGGAAGTTGGGCGGTTCCAGGAAGTCCGCCAGGAATCCGAGTGCCGTCTCCAGTTTGTCTATGGGCTCCGGCAGGGTATACCACGAAGCCCAGCAGGATCGCAGCCGCTCCTGCTGGTGGCTGCGCCACTGGGCCGGTTCGGAGAGCAGGTTAAATATGACCTCCCGCTGATGAGCATCTGGCGGCGCAGGCAACTGGTCCAAAGCATCCTCCAGATCCACCCCAAACGACGCCAACTCTTTCACAATCGCTTCCCGCACCACTTCGGAAGGATCCTCCAGAAGCTGGATAATATAGGGTAACTGGCTTGTATCGGGCATCATGCTTGAATTTCCTCGCCATGATTATACTCCCGCAATCCCTCACAGTGCATATACCGCCCCCCCCTGACATACGGCATCCCCGGCCATTCCTTTCGCACACATATTTCCCTAGCATTGCGAAATAGCCCAATTTTTTCCAGGCAATTGTGAAATCATCCCTGCGCCACTGCGTTGAAGAGGGTGCTCCAAAATCTCTATGCTTTGAAGTGCCATCGCTGCTCCCAAGATAGGTTTGTTGGACGGTGAGGCAGAGGTATGCGGATATAAACAGAATAGATATCCATTCTTGAAACATGGAGTGAGAAGCAACAAAGGCAGCCTTATGAAAAACACACCAGCCATTTTACTCATGATGCTCATGGCGGCGGATATGTCCTCAATTCTTGCGGAGGCCGCTCCTCCTTCAAGGGAAGAACGGGTCATGAGCAAACAGTGGGCAGCAGAGCATTTGGGTTCGGGCAACGCGGCGCTGCCATTTTCCTTTGTGTATAACGGCGCCTCTTCTTCAGACCTGCTGCCGCAATTGGAAGGCAAGTCGGATATCCGTGAATTAGATAAAGCACGGACGGAGCGCACGCTGTCGTGGCATGATCGGCAATCCGGTTTGGTGGTTCGATGTGTGGTGGTGGAGTATGAAGATTTTCCGGCGGTGGAATGGACGCTTTACTTTAAAAATGAAGGCAGTGAATCCTCTCCTATCCTAAAGGACGTTTTGGGGTTGGATATGCGCTTGGCGGGTGGAGCGGGGGATGAATTTGTGTTGTATGGGACCAAGGGCGATTGGTGTACCCCGGACAGTTTCGAGCCTTTTGAGAAGAAACTTGCTCCAGGCACTGCCGAACAGTTTGCACCATACGGAGGGCGGCCCACCAACGCGGCTTTTCCCTATTACAATCTTAAAACGCCGGGTGGCGGCATGCTGCTGGTTATTGGCTGGCCTGGCAATACAACCGCACCGAAGCCGGTTCCGGCGTCGTGCAGGCCTTCCGGCGTCCGGATAGCGGCGAGGAAACCAAAACCTTTTTGCTTCATGATCTCACCCCAGATACAAAGTACGAAGTAGATAATTTCGACACCGGCAAAGAAATCCGCACCGGCCGCGAACTCATGGAAAAAGGCCTCACTATAACTCTTCCCGCAAAACCGTCTGCCGCTGTGATTAGGTATAAGAAAACCGAAAATTAGAACTGGCCACAAAGATCGCAAAGAACACAAAATACAAGACTATAATTACCAAATGCAGGGAGCACATAATCATCTTTGCGTTTGTGGCCAAATATATTTTCTATTCCGCAATTAAATATCGGCGGTTCCTTCCTGTCCCCGGGTCATGGCGCGTTTGAGGGGTTTATTTACAAGCAGTATTCCCAGTCCCGCGCCAATGGACAAGGCAGACAGTAAAATAAAAAAGGACTCCTTTGGCATCTTCTCCCAGAAGGTTCCCAAATAGCCGGAGAGGTAATTTCCCAGGAAGGAAGCCAGGAACCACATTCCCATAAGCATGGAAACCATGCGGACGGGTGCAACCTTCGTGACAAGCGACAGGCCGATAGGGGAAAGATAAATCTCGCCCACGGTGAGAATGGCGATGCATGCCCCAAGCCAAAGCATGTTCACCTTCGCGCCGCCCGCAACCGTGTGCGATGGGGGTATCATTACCAAAAACGATATGCCCAGCAGGATGCAGCCGATAGCCATCTTTGTGATGGAAGACGGTTCCTTGGCTCTCTTGGCCTGCGAAGACCACCACACGTTGATGATTGGAATAAACAAAAAGATAAACATCGGATTAAGGGATTGAAACCAGGAGGCCGGCATTTCCCAGCCGAAGATCATCCTATTCGTATTGGCATCGGCCCAGAGTGCGAGCGTGTTGCCCTGCTGTTCATACGTGGCCCAGAAAACAATGGTGAAGAGAAAGAGTATGACAAGCGCGCAAATTCTCGATGCCTCGTCTTTTCCAAGGGGTTTTTCTTCCGGTGCGGTCTCTCGTGAGGCGTTCAACATGATCTGATCCGGAGCAAGATGCTTTTGGCCCAGCGTATAAACGGCAAGCCCGAGGAGCATGCCGACACCCGCGGCGCCAAACCCCCAATGCCATCCGAAGACCTCGCCAAGCGTTCCACAGACCAGCGGCGAGAAGAAAGCCCCCAGATTAATGCCCATATAGAAAATACTGTACGCGCGGTCCCTTCGAGGATCACCCGCCTCATAAAGACCTCCGACTTGCGTCGAGATATTCGGCTTGAACGCCCCGCACCCAATGATGAGAAACGCCATGGCAGGATAAAACAGACTCTGAACCGCCATGAGGAAATGTCCAATCGCCATGATGATGCCGCCCAGGAAGACCGTTTTCCGTTGTCCCAAATACCGGTCGGCGAGGATGCCGCCGAAAAACGGCGTGAAATACACGAGCCCCGTATAGAGTCCGTAGATGCTCGATGCGTGCTCCTGGGAGAACATCAACTGCTTCATCATGTAGTACACAAGCAGGGATCGCATCCCGTAGTACGAGAACCGTTCCCACATTTCCGTGAAGAATAAAAAATACAACCCCGCCGGATGCCCCTTCTTTTCTGAAAATGCGGTCACAGTTTCCTCCTATGTGCATAGCAGGGATAGATTCTACCAGCCTGTCCGCCATCATTGAAACATTGCCTTTTTCGAAACACGTGCGGGCAGATAAGGAATTTCACATTAAAAACAAAATTAACCACAAAGAGCACATAGAGCACAAAATGGGGACTTAATTATCGATTGACCAATGGGGGTAATACATAAAGCATTCTTTTTCTCTGAGTTCTTTGTGTTCTTTGGGGTTTAAACTGTTCTTAAACGCTACACAGCCCAATCTCGTGCGGGGCGGGTGCGCAGGCGGTTAGCCTCATCGTCATTTACGAAAGCCTCTTTTACAGGGTCCAATTCGAGTTTGCGGTTGAGCATCCACGACATCGCGGCGGCGTGGCAGGCGATATGCGAGCGCCGCATCACGTCTTCGTTGGCGGCGGTGGGTTTGCGCGATTTGACGCAATCCAGGAAGTTCCGGGTATGAGCCTTTACGTCAATGCCTGCTTCCGCCTGTGGGAGCGGCGGCAGTTTCTGCTTGAGTGAATCGGGCTGCACCTCCAACCCGCCGCTGTCGCCCACTTCGAGCCAGCCCTCGTCGCCTTCGAATCGCACGGGACACGTGCCCAGCGATTGAATCCATCCCGGACGATCCCCAAAAGGCGTTTCAAGGAAGTGGATCACCAGTTTGACGCCGTTGGCATACATTGCCGTAATTTGTTTTTCGCCCGGCTCAAAACTAAGGGGCATCGTATCGTCGGCTTTATTCGCCCACTGACAGAGGTCGATGGTGTGCGCGCCCCAATCCAACAGGCGTGCGCCGGAATCGAAATCATAGAAACCGCGCCAACTGCCTCTGACGTACTCGCTGTTGTACAACCGCCACGGCGCGGGGCCCAGCCACAGGTTCCAATCTACCACGTCCGGATCGGGCGTTGGTTCCCCCGGCAGCCACTGCGTCTTGATCTCCGGAATGTACACGCTCGCGTGGAGGGTATGGATTTTTCCGAGCTTTCCCGTGTGTACAAGTTCGATGGCTTTTTGGAAATTCGCCACGCTGCGCCGTTGCGTCCCCGCTTGAAAAACACGGCCCGTGCTTTTAATCGTTTCCGAAAGTTCCTGGCAAAGGCCGATGGTGATTCCACAGGGTTTTTCGCTATAGACGTCCTTCCCCGCCTTCGCGGCAAGTATGGATGCCGGAGCATGCCACCGGTCGCCCGTGGCGATGAGCACTGCATCGATGTCTTTTCGCGCGAGAAGTTCGAGGAAATCGCGGTACACCACGCAATCGGTATTGCCGTTCTGTTTATCCACAAGATCCTTGCCGGCGGCACGGCGTTTCCCCACGACATCTGACACGGCGATGCACTGCACATCCGGATGACTGAGCATCTGCGGCAGGACATATTTGCAGCGCGGACCGAACCCGATAACCCCAAGGGTTACCCGCTCACTTGGCGTCGCTTTACCCGTTGCTCCCGTGACACAGGCAGGCAGGATTAAGGGAGTCGAAACCGCCGCAGTTGATGCGGCAGCAGTCTGAATAAATTGACGGCGTGTGGGAAGGGAGTTGTGTCTCATCGAAGGATCCTCCTGTGTTCATGCGTGCGTTACGGCGTGGTGTACAAACGGCACTCTCAACAAAACAAAATTGTTACCGTAGACATTTGACCAGAATTTACAATCCTGCGTCAAGACTGTCAGATATCAACTACAGAAATTCCAGGCTATGCCTGATAATTGCAGTAATTCCGAATAGTAGCTCCCATCTCCAGGGTCTGTCGATTTAATCCCCAAAACACTCCGAAAGAGGATTTCGAGGGTATCAAAAATGTCTCCTGGCTTACTGATCGTTGAATCTGTGGCATTTTGCGAAAGCGATTTTTTCCGTATACTGTAACAATGCTATTAAATCGACAGACCCTCCAGGTGGGAGTTTTTTGAGAATTGAGTCTATAACAATTTTAAAGAATCTCCCACCTGGAGATGGGAGCTACTATTGGCGCCATCATTATTTGGTGTGCCTTTTACTGAAATGATGTTAGAGGCGGAAAAACTTTTTAAGTAACATACGTACAGGAAAGACTGCTTAATTCTTCAGGAGCGATTCTGCAATGACGCCGTAGTGATCGGACAGGTCGATTGTCTTGCCGTTGTAGTCGCGTTTTGCCCGTTGAATGTGCTGCACGGTAATGGTGGTTTCCGTCCCCTCCGGATTTAAAAGGATATGGTCGATATGGGCCAGTTTCTTTTTGCCCTGTTTCCAACTGTTTTTTGAATCGGAGGTATAGGGCCGCGGATCGTCTATAGGGAAATCCTTCATTCCAGAGTCTTGCAATAAACGGGCGTATAATGGGGTGCCCTTTTTTATATTGAAATCCCCCACGAAAAACTGCGGAACCTTTGACCGCTGATATTTCTTGAGAATATCCTGCGCCGCCACTTTGCTGTCCGCTTCCCTGAAACGATCTTTGCCGGTCTGGAAATGGGTGCCGGCAATCTGAAAGGCAAGACCGTCTTTAACGCCTTCGACGAGCGTACAGCCTTTTGCGGCGAACCGCTCTATACCAGCGCCCCGTGGAAAGACGATATGCGCGATATGTTTAATGGGCACGCGGCTTAAAAAAAGCACGCCGTTGCTCTGCTGCCAGCGATAGCCGCCGTACCGTGGCAACACGACATACGGGTATGCCTCCGCAAGACCGTCCACGAGCTGTTTAACGCACTTCGGGTCAAAGGCCTCCTGCAGACACACCACGTCATACTCCTGCTGTTTGAGATAGTCGGCAATCCACGCCGCACGCAGATGCTGCATCTTGTCCAGCTTGGCGATCCACGTCCCAAACATGGCTGGCAGCATCTGGACGTTCCACGTTAGAATGTTGAGGTTGGTCTGCGGTTTTGTCACGGTTTGTGCGGAGGCCTGTTTCTCAGGATATCGATCTTCCAGGCAGATGGGCCGGGAAACATTAATCGCCCAAAGCAGAAATGCCGCCCCCATGGCCAAAAAGAGAAAACTGCTATATACAATAATTGCTCGAATTCGTTTCATCGGTATACATTCCTAGGAAAAAGACTTTCGATCCCCCTCCCGTGGTTTTGGGTTTGTTAAAAAGGCTTCGCTTCTATTTCCTTCGCTTGCACATATAGTGGATTCCCGTTGACATATCTGATAACTTGTATTAAAATCTTAATACAAGCATATTGGAGCGTTCGTCATGAGATTGCATATTTCACTGAAAAGTGGCGTGCCGATCTATGTGCAGGTGGTGATGCAGATCCGGCAAATGATTACATCGGGCCGCTTGCCAGTGGGCACGGAACTCCCCACAATCAGGGGTTTGGCGGAAGAACTCCTTATCAATCCCAATACGGTGGCGCGGGCCTACCGGGAACTGGAGAGCGCGGGTTTTGTGACCTCGCGGCGGGGGATAGGCACTGTTGTTAACGAGCATGGTTTCCAATTGGAACAGGGGGAACGCATGTCGATTTTATGCGATCGAATAGACGCGCTTCTTGCGGAGGCGGAACACCTGGGTTTTGACTTTGATCAGATTATGGAGCAGATGCAGGCGCGTTACCGGCAGCGGTTACAAAATCGAGGCACAGAACCGGAAAGTGGCATACAGGAGGATTTGGAAAATGAGTAGTTGCTTTTCTAACGGGTCGCCGGTGGTGATAGAGGATCTGTCCAGGAAATTTTGGCGTAAACAGGCGCTGGAGCATGTTTCACTGGAAATACCACGCGGGTGTGTGTTTGGTTTGGTGGGGGAGAATGGCGCTGGGAAAACAACACTGGTTAAGCATCTGATGGGATTGCTGAAGGCGCAGTCGGGGAAGGTGCGTGTGTTCGGCATGGATCCGGTCAATGATCCGGAAGGCGTTCTGGCGCGCGTGGGCTATCTATCGGAAAATCGGGACTTGCCGGATTGGATGCGCGTTCGTGAGCTGATCCTGTTTACACGCGCGTTCTTTCCCCAATGGGACGATGCTTATGCAGAGGAATTGCGCGATCTGTTTGGGCTTGATCCCGTGATTAAGATCCGGAACCTAAGCCGGGGGCAGCGGGCGCAGATGGGATTATTAGTAGCATTGGCGCACCGTCCTGATCTCTTGATTTTGGATGAACCGTCTTCGGGACTGGATGCCGTAGTGCGGCATGACATCTTGTCCGCCATCATCCGTACCGTTGCCGATGAAGGCCGGACGGTATTGTTTTCTTCTCACTTACTGGATGAAGTCGAATACGTGGCGGATCATGTTGCGTTTCTTCACGAGGGCCGGTTGGCGTTTTCCGCGCCGCTTGCGGATATTAAAGCGGAATACCGGCTCTTCACGCTGCACTTTGATACTCCGCCGCCCCAGCCGCCGTTGATCGAAACCGCCCTCACCCGCACGGGTGCCGGCCTAGAATGGACATTCCTGACGCAAGGCGATCCAGATATCCCCCAGCGTGCTGCCGCACAATTTGGAGCGTCTGTGGTTGATGCTGGGGAACCTTCACTCGAGGAGATATTCGTTGCACGGGTTCGCGGGAAACGAACAAAGCTGGCGGGAATCTCCGTCGCTTCCGTAAAGGAGGGCTGAGCCATGCGTTCGCCATTCATTGCACTGTGTTGGGCTTTATGGCTGCGAACCCGCTGGTATGTCTTGGGTATAGCAGGGGCTTGTCTTGGTGCCACTCTTCTTTTTTTTATTGGTTCAAGGATATGGGCCACGCCCTCCAAGTACAACGATTTTGTGATGTTTGATTTCCTCATAAGCGCATATTTTCTAGCTGGATTCAGTACTGTCACCCGCTTGATGCTCATACCCCAGCAAGGGGGAGCGAGCAAGGAAGCGACTCCAGGCTCCTACGTGCTGACAATGCCGGTTCCGACATTCTATGTGACCATTGTGAGCCTTATTTATGTGATCCTTGTGGTGGGCATAATTGCCTGTGGTGTTGCCGTTCTAAATAAGGAACTGCTTGGCAGCCATAGTATGATCCGTTATGAATCATTACCATTTACTTACTGGCAATATCCGTTCCTGTGTGTTTACGAGGCGTTGTTGCTTCAATCCTTCTTGTTTCTGATCGGAGTCAACAATGAGGCGATTGTACTGACAGGTATGTTGGGGATTTTTGTTCTCATGGGCGCGGGGCTAGTGTTGTTCAAAATGGATGAATTAAGGGCTTATGCCATTCCACTGTGGTTGATTGGAGCGGTGGTTGCTTGCGGCGTATCTCATACCGGAATCCGGCATCTCCGCTGTCAACGGCGGGAAAGGTTGATGCCAAAGGTATTGGATCTATTTCGTATCGGGTCCGGACGAACAGCGCCTTTTACGAATGTCGATCGGGCATTAACGTGGTATGCGTGGCGCAGGTATGGTTGGTTATTTCTTGCCCTAACCATTTCAGCGCTACTTTTTGAGTGCGGACGTATTTGGGTTCTAACAGCATTCGATTCGGATATTGATTCGTCCCCGGCTTTGAATATCATCGAAAATGCGTGTGTTGTCATTGCAATTGCGTCCTTGCTCTTCGGCTTTCTCACGATCCCATTGGATATGCAGGATTTTTTAAAAGGTTCAAGCCTTCTATTGATCCTGCCGATGCGGTCATTGCGATTGGCTTGGAGTATCCTCCTTTTTATTGCGGGTGAGCTGACACTGGTCGTGGCAGTTGTTGCGCTACTCCTTCTTGGCATGTTGCGCATGACGTTGCCGCTGGAAAGCTGGAACAACATCCTGTTCCTCGAGTTTGCTGCATATGCCGTGGGATGCATAGGATGCAGTTGGATAGCCATTTGGCTCGCCTTGCCCCTTTTTTATGTTTATTTACTTCTATTATGCATGACCGGAATTTTATCCTATTTTATCTATTTTTTCATGGATTCAACTGCTTTTGGGATGATACTGCGCTGGGGAATGTCGCCCATGATAGTTCTTATTGGAATCGGTGTAGTAACCTATGCGTGGAAGAAGGGCTATTTGATCAAACGGAACCTCGCGTACATGACGGCCGCTTTTTTGTTGGGCGTGTGCGCTGCCGGGATAATCACCGCCTACTGTCATATAGCGCATCTTGAATATATGACGTCTGCACTCTATGTGGCGATCTTCTCCACTACGATTTTACTTCCTTTGCCTTTTGTTGTGATTCCGGCGCTGATCGATCTTATGTGGCACCGATAATGAGGCATTCTGTCGCCAGTTGGAGCATCATTAATGTTGGTTTAGGGGAGTTAAATGTCCTATTATCGCGTTTATGAAAACACATACACATTGCTTTTCAATATTTCTTTTATTGTTGCTATCTCTGTCATTACTGTCCCTATCCGCTAGGGCTGATCCGCTAGGCACGGCCATGGGCGAGAACCTGCTTAAGAATGCCGGGTTTGAGCAGAGTGCGGACAATGGCCTGGCGGCCAATTGGAACAGTCCGGGGAATGTGTATCATCGCGACACGGAGGTGAAGCATTCCGGGGAGGCGTCGCTTACCTATGCAAACACAGACAAAAATGCCTATCTCCTCTGTTCGCAACCGGTGGCGTTGTTGCCCGGCAAGATGTATGAGATCAGCGCCTGGATCAAAACTCAGGATGTCGTGGGCGATGAAACCGGCGCAACGATTTGTGTTGAATATTCGGATGCGCAGGGGAAATGGGCCGGCGGGTGTTATCCGGAGGGCGTGAAAGGGACATCTGATTGGACGCAGGTCAAGAGCATCACGCCACGGATTCCTCCGGAAGCAAAACACATCGGGTTGAGCTGCTATCTGCGCCGGGAAATGACGGGTACGGCGTGGTGGGATGATATGTCGGTGGCGCCCGTGGCGGAGCGGCCCTTGTCCTCGATGCTGATGTCGCCGAATTACCGCAATCAGGTGTTGGGGCCAAATCCCGATCCTGTAAAGATTCGGTGTTTAACCAATCTGACGGATTATCCGCTTCAATTATCGGATGTGTTGCTGGTGTGGCGTCTGTCGAATGAGGCGGATCATACGATTGTTGCTCAAGGCGGGATGAATCCCGTTCCGGCGGAGAGCATGGACATTGTAATGGACGGTAAGGCGCTGCTGAACGGGCGGTATACCGCCGAGATTACGCTCAAGTCTAAAAATGGGGATACCTTAGCCACGGACACGTGGGCCATTTCGCGTAACATGGAAATCCTGGATCGAAAAGCCTATATCGATGCACATAACCGGCTCATACTCAACGGCGAACCGTTCTTCCCTCTTGGCATGTATTGGGGAAGCGTCACGGCGGAACAACTCGATGTCTATGCACAGAGTGCGTTCAATTGCCTCATGCCGTATGGCCCGCCGTCCCAAGAGATGATGGATGCGATTCAGGCGCACGGCCTGAAAGTCATCTACACGGTTAAAGACCTGTATTTCGGGTCATCGGTGTGTCCGCCGGATATTCATTCAAAAGAAGAAGAGTATGCCCGCATCAAATCCACGGTGGAACAGTTCCGGGATCATCCCGCGCTGATGGCGTGGTATATCAACGATGAATTGCCGTTGGAAATGCTGGAGCAATTAAGTCAGCACCGGCAATGGATTGAAGACCTCGACCCGAATCATCCCGCGTGGGTGGTGCTCTACCAGATCGAACAGATTCGAGAGTATTTGCCCTCCTATGACGTTATCGGGACGGATCCGTATCCCATTCCGCAACAGCCGCCCGCAAAGGCGGGGGAATATGCACGCAAGATGATGACCGCCCTCTGTGGCAGCCGTGCGATTTGGCAGGTCCCCCAGGTGTTCAATTGGGCGAATTACCAGAAGAACGAAACCGACAAGGCCGCGAAGCGCACGCCTACCTTCGAGGAAATGCGGTCCATGGCGTGGCAAAGCATCGCCGAAGGCGCCATGGGCATCGTGTTTTACAGTTGGTTCGACATCCACCGGGATCCCACCACGCCGTTCGAGGAACAATGGGGCAAGATCAAGAAGATCGCACAGGAAATTAAGGAGATGTCGCCTGTTTTGTTGTCTATTGAAAACCCTCCCCAGATTGTGATCGAAACGGCGCCGTGGCTTAATGCTCTCATCAAACACTCTGTCAACGCCACCTATGTTGTGCTGGTCAATAACACGCGTGAAGGAAACACCGCCCGTTTCACCTTGCCCGCCGCAGTGGAATCCATCACGGATCAAACCGATGGGAAGCCGGTGGTGTCCGCGCCCGGCGCAACTAACATAGAATACGCCATGGAACCATTAGGGGTTCATATTTTGATCATCCGCTGGAAATCATAGGGTGGGAACGCACATGCCCCGGCTACTTTCTATTACACCTTCGGTGTGAAAGGGACTGTGGCGAGTTAGGTTTAGAGCGCAGAAAAAATCTGCGCCAACTCCACCTTCGGTCTGACTTATTTCGTTACTGTCTCTTTACTTTTTTTTTACTTTCTCCGGTTGTTTCTCTCATAGAATTGACCTACAATGCAGGGGATGCGAAATGTCTCTCTTCTGATAGTGTGCCCGATCGTCATCCTTTGCGGCGGCACTAAGATTTTCACGCCGCCGACGGCCAAGGAGCGCACCGATGCCATCGGACCGCTCATGTATCTCCCCCCCACTTTGCGTGCGGCATTCGAGGACAGCACGGATTTCGATCCCATTCCAGCACCGGGATCCAATGATTGGCTGGCAGTCCATAATGAACCTGGACAGACCTTCGATCAGTTCGTACAGTCCAACCCGAATCGCCCCGATAGCACGCGCACTACCATCTACCTGCTTCCACTCGGTGAATTCCCCAAGGAGCAGAGTGCTCTTATCGACCAACTCAAGACCTACGCCTCCGCTTACTTCGCAATGAAAGTGCTCGTGTTGCCCATGGTAAACCTTAATGATTTTCATCTCACCACACGCATAAATTCCACGTCTCATACCCGGCAGATCCTTTCGACCGACGTGCTTGACCGCCTGAAGTCACGCCTCCCCAGCAACGCGTTTTGTCTTCTCGCGATCACCATGGAAGACCTGTATCCTGAACCGTCGTGGAATTTCGTCTTTGGGGAGGCGTCGCTCCAAGAACGCGTCGGCGTGTACAGCTTCTTACGCTATGACCCGGCGTTCTATGGCGCTGAACGCGGCCCTGATTATCTCAATTGCATTTTGCGCAGAAGCGCACAAGTGTTTGTGCATGAGACCGGCCACATGTTTGGTCTTGAACACTGCATCCATTTCAGATGCGTGATGAACGGTTCCAATCACCTCGCGGAAAGTGATTCACAGCCCCTGCACCTTTGCCCCGTCTGCCTGCGCAAGCTTCAACATAGCATCGGATTCGATGTCCTTGCGCGCGAGCGGGAATTGCGCCGGTTCTACCAGACCGTTGGATTCAATGAAGAGGCGCGCTGGACCGCGAAACGTATTGACAAACTGGTCAACGCAGCCAAACGCGAAGACGGCCAGCAGTAGATAGCAAGGACACGACCGGAACCGCACAATATCCCGGATTTCTAATGCGCTATCGTAAGTTCCTGTTAGTGCGCGGCGATGACTGCCTTTGACGGCGAAAGGCCTGAATTTGTGTTGGGTGAGAAATTCCGATTAACTGTGTATAGTTGTATTCACTATTCAGAACGCAGGAGTGTACAAGAATGAGAAAGCAGTCGTTGTTGGTTCGTGGCGGGTATATCGCAATTCTCGTGCTGGCATTGGCGTTGCCGGTTTTCGCGGAAACCAAAAGCCTTTTGTTGTTGCATACCAATGATCTTCATGCGCGGATTCGTCCGGGGCATGATGCTTTGGGGGGGATGCCCTATGTTTCGGGCTACATTCACCAGGTCCGCGAACAGCGCCAGGACGTGTTGGTGCTGGATGGCGGCGATGTGACGGAAAAGGGCGATATGGTCTCGTTCATGACCCACAATTCCATTATGTACGAAGCGATGAATGAAGCGGGACATGATGTTGCGGTGCCGGGCAATCATGACATGCGCGATCCCTTGTATCTGGAGGGCGCCGTCAAAGCCGCTCCCAAAATCTCGTTCGTATGCATGAATTGCTTCCGGCAAAATTTTGAGCCTTCCAAGGTTTTTACGGTCAATAGCGTGCGTGTGGCGGTAATCGGCCTGACGGTCAAAAGCGGCGACGATGCGAACACTACGCTCAATGATGAAGAATGCATGAATCGTCTTGTCAAAGAAGTTGACCGCATTGAACCGGTATCGGATCTGCAAGTCATCTTATGTCATTTGGGTTCCGAAACCTGCCTGAAAATCTCGAAAAGAGTGCCTGCCGTCGATATTTTTGTCAGCGGGCATACGCACGAGTTGCTGGAAAAGCCCATACATACCGATTCCGGCGCGCTCATTGTACAGGCAGGCGAATATGCGCAGCACGTGGGCCGCGTTGATCTGCAAATTGATTTGGACGCGCGTCAAGTCAAACAGGCGGACGTATCACTGGTGAAAATGGATCATAAAATGATCCCGTGTGACGCGAAAGTGATGGCTCTCATTGAAGAACGGACCAAGGCGGTGTGCCCGGAAGCCAACCGTGTTGTTGCGCATTCAGACGAGGCCGTAAACGCGATAACCTTCGGTCGCCTTGCCGCGGAAGCCCTGCGGCGTTCCGCGCAGACGGATATCGGCTTGTTTAACGCGCCCTACATATTCCGCGCCGATTTGCCGGCGGGCGACATCACCGTAGCCGATCTTTTCCTGTCCGGAGGCTTCCGAGGCTACAAAATAATCAAGATGACGCTTACGGGAAAAGATATTGAAGCCTATATCACGCCCCAATTCAAAGATAAGCAAATAGTGGTGTCATGGGATGGTTTTAATGCGAAACTTGAACGCGCCCTTGTCAATTGGAAGGTCAACAGTTCGCTTGACCCCCAAAAACACTATTCGGTTGCCATTCCGGAATTGGAGTGGCAAAAACGGTACCCGCATGAAAGCAACGGCTCCGGTATGAAAAAGGCGGAGCCATGTTCCTTTTCCTTTACCGATTCCGTAGCCGGTTACATTACCGCAAACATCCCTAAAGAGACCTCTTTGAATGCCTATCTGAAATCCATGCCGAAAAACGGTTGCGAAATTCAATAACCCCGATAACCAAATCAGTTGCAGTGATATCCCCTGTAAGATCCATTGAAAACTCGAACTCTTTACCTGTTTCTAAGAAGTGCATTGTTCGTTCTGCCTGAATCCGCTTGCTATAATTTGACAGCATAGGAATGAGAACGGCGCAGGAGTTGGCAATGAGGGACTAACGGTGTAACAGGAGCCATTATGAAAAGACGCGATTTTCTAAAGAACAGCCTATCCGCGGCGACGGCCCTTTCTCTGGCGGCGGGGCGTGCGCACGCTGTGGATCGTCCGAATATTCTCTGGATCACATGCGAGGACATCAGCCCCTACCTTGGCTGCTATGGGTGCACCGCAGCCCAGACGCCGAATCTGGATCGGATGGCGGCAGAAGGCATTCGGTATACGCATGCCTATGCCAATGCGCCGGTTTGCGCGGTGTCACGGTCAGCCTTGTTAACAGGCATGCATTCCCCCACCTTGGGGACCCACCAAATGCGCAGCCGTGTGCAGCTTCCGGATTTGATTCCCGCCTATCCCAAGATCTTCAGAGAAGCGGGATATTACTGTACGAACAACAGCAAGGAGGACTACAACTCGAACTTCATCCGTAATCCCGATGTCTGGGATGAATCGAGCGCCAAGGCACACTACAAGAACCGGAAGCCAGGCCAGCCTTTCTTCGCGGTTTTTAATATTACGGTGACGCATGAAAGCCAGTTAGACCGGGAAGCCATTAAAAAATACGTGGAACGGGGCCAGATTCCGCCAACGCCCAGAATTAATCCAAAGGACATCCAGCTCCCGCCGTATCATCCCGATCTGCCGGAAATCCGTGAGGACTGGGCCCGGTTCCACGATCTCATTACGCTCATGGACTCCATGGTGGGCGAGAAGTGGAAGGAATTGGAGGAGGAAGGACTGGCCGACGATACGATTATATTTTTCTATTCGGACAACGCCGGACAACTTTCCCGATCCAAACGCTACATCTACAATGTGGGCACGCAGGTGCCACTTATCGTTCGATTTCCTAAAAAGTGGCAGCATCTCGCTCCAGCGTCCCCCGGAAGTACGGTGGATCGCCGGGTTTGCTTTGTCGACTTCCCGAAAACGGCCCTCTCGCTCGCCGGACTTCCCGTGCCAGCGCTGATGCAGGGGAGCGTTTTTTTAGGTCCGGGTACGGAACCCGCCCCGGCAACCGTGCATCTCTACCGAGATCGGATGTCGGAACGCTATGATTTTTCGCGCGCGGTAACCGACGGGCGCTGGTATTATATCCGGAATTTCATGCCGCACCGGCCGCGGGGGCGCGACACCCGATACGGTTTTGAGGTACAGGCGAACTGGGGTGTCTGGGAGAAGTACTATGCCGAGGGCAAGTGTGATGCCGTTCAATCCCAGTTTTTTCACCCCAAACCGGTGGTGGAGCTTTTCGATACGCAGGAAGATCCATGGCACATAAAAAACCTGGCGGATCTGCCGGAGCATGAGGAACGTCTCCACGCTTTGGCGGAAGATCTGGATCGTTGGATGATCGAAACCCGCGATATGGCGCTCATCCCTGAGCCGATGTGCGCGGAATTGGCCGGGCCCGGTAAGACGTGTAAAACATTGTATGAATATGGCCAGAGTGATCGCTATCCCGTGGCGCGGTTGTTGTCTATTGCGAAGCAGGCAAGTCTTGGCAATCCCAACTCCGTACCGGACTACTTGACCTATTTGCAGGATGACCATCCGGCAGCCCGCTACTGGGGGGCGTACGGCTTGTTCCTGGCACGCTCCAACACGGAAGAAGTCCAAACCGCGCTCAAGAAAATAATGGCGAATGATGTCATGGCGGCGAACCGCATCATGGCGGCGCAGGCGCTGGGCGTCTGCGGGGACCCCGATGAAGCCTTCAAGGCAATTTTCAAAGAAGCCAGAGAAACCGATCAGGGGTATGTGTTTCTTTTCGCCCTCAATGCTTTCCAATACAGTCACACGGATGATCGTCTCACCTTGGAGGACTGGAAGAGTTTCCAGGAAAAGAAAGAGACCGCGAATACGGACGTCGATACCCTCGGCTATGGATTCGCGCAGCGCCTTATCAAAGATGCTATTGACCTCTGGCCCCAGAGAAGACAAGTGGACTGATCCGGGAAATCACCATGTGGCCGCGAGGTTGCCGTATGGGAGCGAAATGCCCTATCATCGGTCCCATGAAAACACACACATATCCTATCATAGCGTTCCTCATGCTGTTGACGTTTGCGTCAGCTCCGGCATTCCCCGCATCCGCCCCGCCGAATCCTGAGTATCCCCGCATAAATCCGGCGCCATCCTACGAAGTGGTTGAGGGTTGGCCACAGAAACCGCCGGTAATCCAATGGGCGGCCATGCCGGGCGTAACCATCGACGGAGAAGGCAATATCTGGATGTGCACCCGGAAAGCGCCGTCCGTGCAAGTCTATGCGCCGGACGGCCGCTATCTCTTTGGCTGGGGAGACATGCCGGGCGCGCATCACATCAAGATCGATAATGAAGGATATGTGTGGACGTCGGACGTCCACAGACATGTGATCCGGAAGCACAAGCGTGATGGGGAGGTTCTTCTCACGCTAGGTGTGGAGGGTGAGGCCGGGATGGACGAACGGCACTTCTTCAAGCCGACCGACATGGCATTCGCTTCGAATGGGGACATATTCGTTACCGACGGCTACGGAAACGCCCGCGTGATCCATTTTAACAAGGAGGGCAACTATATCAACGCATGGGGGAGCCTCGGCACGGGAAATGACCAATTTAGTATTCCCCACGCTATCGTTATCGACTCGAAGGACCGCCTCTACATCGCCGATCGCAACAACGCCCGTGTGCAAGTATATGATACCGGCGGAAAACTCCTTGATTCATGGAAACACCTGCTCGTCCCCTGGGGATTCTGGATTACCGATAAGGACGAAATCTGGGTGTGCGGTTCATCCACGACGGTCTGGTCCGGTGCACTATTGGGAATCCCTCCGAAAGATCAACTCGTGATGAAATTTAATACAGATGGGAAACTCCTTGAACTACACCTGTTCCCGAAGGGGGATGATGGCCAGGAAAAACCCGGCGAACTCAATTGGGTTCACGGTATCGCCCTCGACGCACAAGGCAATCTCTTCCTCGGCGACATCAACGGAAAGCGTCTTCAAAAATTCCTGCGGCGGCACTGAACACTCCCGAAGCCGTTTACTCGAAAAAATTTACGCGTCCAAAGGCGGTAATCCTTAAAGTTTTTCATTGACATATACTAAAAACAGTTTCATACTAAAAGCAATTGAAGTACAATTTGAGCAGTCAACTGCTGTACTTTCCCGTCACGGGCAAAGGAGGGTTGAAAATGGGCAAGCGAATTGTATTCAGGACGCTGGGGGGGGGGATGAACAGGCCATCTGCTGTGTTCAGATCTATCTTGGGAGTCACACTGATTGAACTCTTGATCCTAATGGCAATTATTGACATCCTAAGTGTTGTTGTTTTTTCAAGTATGACTGCATCATTGGACGATGCAGACCCGGCCCGACTGCCTGAGCAAGTCGAAGTGGTCGCCGATGAATTCCAACAATTATGTGAAGGAGAAGGAACGGGTGAGGGAGAGGGAGAAATTGAAGGCGCAGGTGAAGGAGTGGAAGAAGGAGAAACAGAAGGGCAAAGAGAAGGAGAAGGGGCGGCAGAAAGAGAAGGGGAATTAAAAAGCCCCTCAAGTCCCAAGATTGGCGGATCTGGTTTGATTGCAGACCAAGGGGATGGTGTGCCGGATGTGGTCCAGATGTTCTGGATTCTTGCGATTGACCATGGAGACACGCAGTTGGATTCGTTCCAACGGAATCTCGTTTCAGGAACCCATAACGGTTACGGTCAAATTCTTTCATTGTTGACCGGTCCCGTATTTCTAGAGGGACTGTACAATCAAATTATCATCCTTGGCGCTCCACCGGATCAGGCGACCGATATAGCCGCGGACCTTGCTGAATTCCTCGCGCTGCTTCTGACCGTCGATCCCGTGTACTATGGGCAGCTTTTCGAGAACACGTTCATTGAAGGGCTGCTTGCGGATGTGGGAGGAATTGAGGCGCTCAGCGGATCAGCAATGGGTGTGATTGGCGGACAGGCCGATCCCGACCATGATGGCAGAACCAACGCCCAAGAATGGCTGCAAATCCTTGGTGAAAACTATAGCGATCAGGAGCGTGTCGCGGCATTCACTACCTCGGCGGAATCTGGAGACCCCTCTGTGCCGGCCCTTAGCCATATCGGGTTGATTGCCGCGATTATGGCGATCACTGTCTGTATGTTGTTCATCCACCAAGTGACTGGCAGAAAGCTGCACCGCATGCGCTGAAAATAGTGTTCTCCGATGTTTAATTTTCCGGCCACCAACTCCATATTCAAGTTTTAAAGTTCAGCACACCGAGGAACTCAAGCGCCTCCCAGAAAAGCAACAAAGCGAATACCGACAGCAATACACCGAGAATGCGCATGACATATACATACGGTTTGCCTGTGAAAAAGTGTCGCGATCTGCCGACTGACACCGCAACAAGAACCTTCGACCCCACCAGGCAACCATAGAACCCCGCAAGAAATCCTGCCGCATTAAATGGGCTTACCGCCCATCCCTTGATAATAATGGGAGAGCCGACCGTAAGCCAGAAAAGATACGGGTGCGGATTCAGGAAGTTGACGAGCACGCCCCTGCGCAGTGATTGCGGTTTGGAACAGGGTGTGTCCAGATCAAAGCCGGTAATCTTGAAACTCTCATAAGCCAAATATGCCAGAAACAGGCCGCCCGCAAAGGTAATTCCGCCGAGAAGAAGATGAAAGCCAGCCAGCCGCGCCAGCACAAGAATGGACAGAAGAACGATGGGCACATCCGTAATTAACGGGGCCAGAGCAACTTTGACGCCTTCCCGGGCGCCATGCGCCAGCGAATGAGAAATGACAAGTGTCAAGAACGGACCCGGTGAAAAGCCCGCCGATAAACCAAGTACAATGCCTGCAACTAAAGACGCGGCCATAACAATTCACAATAACCACTTGGTCTCTTTTTTTCAACCGCTGTTTATGGGAATTCCCCTTCTCGCCTTGGGAATGAAGTGAAACTGAAAAATGTTAACGGCAATAACGTGGTGGTGATAGAATGCCTAAAAAGGAGAACCATGTATGTTAAAACACATCGCGGGAGTGAGTTTTTTGGCGGTTGCCTTGATTGGATTGACATGGGGAACGGCGTGGGCGCATAACCCAATTGTCATCGACGGAGGACCTACGGATGTAAAAACGGCGCACAAGATAGAGGATATTTCGGTGAGCCGTGTGGCCTACCATCATGCATTGCCGTCTCAACCGTATTTATGGTTGACCTTTGATGGCAAGGCGGGGCAAACTCTGGAATTCCAAATGGGGGTTCCAAAGATTGACCGCTATGTTGACGTGCGCCCGGCTACAGCGCTGTTGGGCCCAGGCCTTCCTCCGGCGCCAGAGTTGCCCTTTTCTGTTCCTGAGGGGATGGGTGCGGTGCTGTTTATCACCAGCGATCAGGAACCCATGGTGTTTGACGAGAAATTCACCGGTACGGTGGACTGGCAGTTCCGGGAAGAACGTTACACACTGCCACAAGATGGACCATACTATATGGTGACCTATCTGCCTTCTGAAGAGGAGGGCAAGTTCTGGATAGCACTGGGGAAAGTGGAAAAATTCGGGCTATGGGACCTCATCCGCATGCCCGTGATCATTATCCAGGCACGTCTTTTCCATGAGATCTTCCCCTGGGGTGGAATCCTGGGGTGGGCGTATTTGGCCATCATTCTCTTACTGTTTGGCGGCCTGATCACGGGCATAAGGTTTCTCGTTTTTTGAAATGCCGGATGGTCTTGATTGGCTTAACTGAATATCAAACAACCCGAAGCCGAAGCAGCCGCCGTGCATTATTAAAGAAGATGTCTTCGAGATCTTTTTTTGAGAGTTCCATCAGTTCCGCCACGAGATACATGGCACGCAATGATTCGAGTCCAACCAGTGTAGGATGGCAGACGGGCGCGGCGGGATCGATATCGATCCGCCGGGGGCAGATCCATGAAAAAGCGTCGCCCACCGTCACACACTTGCCGCGTTGTTGCGAAACGGGGAAATCACTGCCCCAGAGAAGGCGGCGCGGCCCGAAGGCCTTCACGATGGCCATGAGTGCGTCTGGTTCACATACTGCCGCCGAGTCAAAATAGAGGTTGTCCAGGTCTTTCAGAGCCGGTAAAGCCCGAATCGTATTGGGGGCGTGAAACCCGCGGCCCGCATGCGCGAGCAGGAGTATGGCCTTCGGATATTTCGAGCAGTATTTTCGGATGGTGGTTTGGTTTCCCGGATCGGACAGCGCGGCGTGACGAACCAAGTGCAGCAGGATCACCGCGCGGTGCGCCGCGGCCATTTCCCACACCCATTCGGGGAGATATTCCTCAAGTGCAGCGTCAAAGGTCTGCGCACAATGCGCAAACACATGATAGGGCTTGAAACCGACGATTTTTGGATTATTAAAATAGACTTCCGTCTTGGCCCGGTCCGAATCCGGCATCACCACGATCAATCCCCGGCTCATTTCGATGCGGCTTGTCTGCTCCACTACAAAGTCGTTGCCGGCGTCCACATCCCCCTTCTTTACCGGATAGGGCACGAAAAGCGCACCCGCGAGCCGTTTGCTTCCGCACACCTTCCCAAGATGCGTTCGCCACGTGTCCACATCGGCGATATCCGGGCCTGGTCTTAGAAATTCCGGACACGGCGCTCCAAGGTCGCATTTCCGATAAAGGTGCGCGTGGATATCAAACAGACGATCCGGCAGGCGTTCCTGAACCGATGCCGCAATTTCAGCATCCGTTTTGTTAAATGTCCAATTGCCGTCTTCGTTTTTGGGATCTGATTCCACCACGGCTTCCTTCCCGGCATGGGCGAGTCCGAATGTGCCCACGGTGCTTGTCGCTAAAAACAATCTGCGGCTAAGGGACATCGTAAACCTTCCTTTTTCATTCCAGACCGTCCAGTTGAGCGGATAATGTCAGAGAGTTTGATACTCCGCCGCTCCCAGTTTCAAGCTACCCCCATGACACACTACGAACACGATCCATTGGCCATGGTCAACAACGTCGGTTTCCACCTCGTCAGAACGGAATGAATTTTGAAGTCTGACGTGTGTAGGGTGAACGAATGCAATTTATATATTCAGACTTCAGTTTTCACCAGCCGTTTAGTAAACCGGCACAACAGGCGTGTTTTCCAAATGCTCTGATATTCGGGGGATTAATCCGCGATGGTATGTTCGAGGACTTGCTCGATGGAGGTGACGCCTTTGGCGGCGGTGGCAAGGGCGTTCTGCCGCAGGGATTTCATACCGCATTCGATGGCTTTGGTCTTGATCTGGTGCGCGGTGCCGCGCTGCAATACGAGGGGATGAATTTCGGGCCAGTTGAGCATGGCTTCAAGCACGGCGGCGCGGCCGCGGTAACCGGTGTCTTTGCACTTGCTGCATCCGCGGCCGCGGACAAATCGCGGCTCGGGGATGTAATCAAACGGAACGTATTGGATGCGTTCGAGCACATCCTGGGGCACGCTGATGGCCTCCTTGCATTCGTTGCAGACACGTTTCAGGAGGCGTTGGGCCGCGGCGAGGGCCACTGAGGATTGCACCAGGAAAGGTTCGATGCCCATGTCGATCAAGCGGGGGAATACACCTGCCGCGTCGTTGGTATGGAGGGTACTGAGGACCAAGTGCCCGGTAAGAGCGGCCTTGACGGCGACGTCGGCGGTTTCGCCGTCGCGGATTTCGCCCACCATGACGATGTTGGGGTCTTGGCGGAGGATTTGGCGGAGCGCTTCGGCGAAGGTGAATCCGATAATGGATTGGACCTGGACTTGGTTGACGCCAAACATTTCATATTCCACCGGGTCTTCGACCGTAACGACATTTGTTTCAATTTTGTTGAGTTTGGTTAAGGCGCTGTAGAGGGTGGTGGTTTTACCACTGCCGGTAGGGCCCGTCATGAGGATCATGCCGTGAGGGAGCTTGAGTGCGTCGTGGAAAGCCTGCATGGGCTGTGGTTCGAAGCCCATTTTATCGAGGTCAAGGGTAAGGTTGCCTTTGTCGAGTACGCGGAGCACGACTTTCTCGCCATATTTGCAGGGGAGGAAGGCGACGCGGAAGTCGATTTCGCGGTTGTTGTATTTGATGCGGAAGCGTCCGTCCTGAGGGAGGCGGTGCTCGTCAATGCGGCATCCGGAGAGGATTTTCAGGCGCGCGACAAGATTATGTTGGATCGCCTTGGGCGGCGCTTTTCCCTCTTCGAGAGTGCCGTCCACGCGGTACCGGATGCGGATCAGTTTTTCAAACGGTTCGATATGAATATCGCTTGCGCCGCGTTCCAAGCCGGAAAAGATAACCAGGCGGGTAAGCTTTTTGACCGGTTCGTCGTCCGCGCCCACTTCAAGTTTGGATACGTCTTCGATTTCCGAGTCGGTTGGGGCCTTGACCTCTTCCACCGCCGACCCGTCATCCTTGGTTTCCATCAAGGTTTTGAAGAGGTTGTCCGCCTTTTCGCCACCGTAATGGCGATCAATAGCCGTAGCCAGTTCGGACGCCACCGCCACCACTGGCTCAATTTCGTAGCTGGTTAACATGCGGAGGTCGTCGAGAGCCATGATGTTAAGCGGATTGGCCATGGCCAATGTGAGCACGTCGCCCGTGACGGATACGGGGAGCATTTGATACTGCCGCGCAAGGCTTTCGGGCACTTCGGCCAGCACTTCCTTGGGAATAGCGTAGTGATTCACGCGGATATGGGGAATGCCGAGTTGCTCGCTCAGGCACACCACCAGATCTTCTTCGCTCAGGTACCCGCGCTCAACGAGGGCGGCTTGCAGGCTCTTGCCCGTGGTCCGTTGAAGGTTCAGACATTCCTGCAACTGTGCTTGCGTGACCAAATCCTGCTCCAGCAGCATATCCGGCAGGCGTTTCTTGGCGATTTTATTACTCATGGCAGTATCCTCGGCAAAGGCGCGAATCGGTTACGATCACGCCGCGTTTCCTACGCTTAAATGGCTTAAAATTTCATCCGCCATTTCGCAGGACATCTCTTGTCCCACCAAGTGGGCGAATGCGACGATTTTTTTGAGGCTCCCAGTCATTTTACGGATATCATTCGGCACGCGCATGGCAATCAGCGAGAGGATTTCCTCCGGAACCTTGGTCTGCGTGGCTTGATGCCGCAAAATCTGCATGCGGGTATCCCATTCCGGGGCTTTCAATTCAGCGACAATCCCGCTGGCGAACCGTGACACGAGGCGTTGTTCCAGCAAACCGAGGCGGTCGGGGGCTTTGTCGCTTGCGATGATAATTTGCCGGCCTTGTTGATGCAGAACATTAAAAATATGGAAGAATTCCTCCTGCGCTTCCACACGTCCGCCCATGAACTGGATGTCATCGAGAATCAGCACATCCCAGTGGCAGTAATTTTCGCGAAACAGATCGAGGGCGGTATCCTGCATGGCTTCCGTTACACGCCGCGCGAAATGGCTCGCCGAAACATACCCCACGCGTTTTTGGCCGCTGTTTCCGCTCAGAATGGCATTGCCGATGGCGCTGATAAGGTGCGTTTTGCCCGTGCCCACATTGCCGTAGAGGAAAAAGGGATTGTATTCCGCACCCGGTTGGGCCGCAACCGCCTGGGCTAGTTTAAACGTGAAGGCATTCACCCCGCCTGGAAAGAAATTGTCAAAGACCATGGATTCCTGGGGATGTTCGGATTCCAGAGCGGTGCGCACCTGTTCATCGGATTCCGAAACATGTTCTCCGGACATATGCCGGCCAAAGGGGGCCACGGAGGCATGCCGCTCGCGCCGTACTGCCTGCAAATCTTGCAGCACATTTTCTTTTACCACTCCCGGCTCCAACAACTGCGCGGACTGTTGGGCGGATTGCAACGCCGCTTCCGCAAGCCGCGTGATTTGGGAATCCCGCGCCGCCAGGGTTTCATTCATGGAGCGCAGGGCCTCCGTCATGCGGGCGGTGGTTTCCGCCTGCACTTCGCGAAACGCAGCCACAATAGCGCCTTGGGACGGTTCGCCTTCAGCGGTATTTTTGCTTCCCCCCATAGCACGCATCTGAACGATCATGGCCGCCATGGCTTCCTGTACGGCCCCGCCCACGCTGTCGCGGATCACCTCCGCCAACTGATCAAGCGCCGGCCCGCCCATGGATTTCTCTTGGGCCGCGTTGGCGCGCGCCATTACCACCACCTGGGCCAGGGCTTCCTGCATTGATCCGCCCACGCTGTCGCGGATCAACTGACTCAAGCCATCGGCCGTGAGGGGCGCGTTCCCCGGTGCTGGCCTCCGGAGCTCATCCGCCATAGAAGAAATGGCGTCGCGCATGGAGTCGCGTATGGCGGCGGCAATATCTCCCCTGGAAGCCGCATCGGCTGGCCCTGCCTGCGTGAGAATGGGGCCCGGGGCTTCCGGAATGGGCGTGGGCGTGCGGAGCCCGGCGTCCGGGATGGGCTGCGGTGTTTGGGGGGCCGTATCAGCGGTTGAAGATTTGGGCTTGGCGGCGGCGCCAGAGGAAAGCCCCAGACTCTGCATGGAGACGGATGGCCCGCCGTCGGCTTTCTTCGTTTTACTGAAAACTCTGTTGGAAACCAGTTCGAAATGCTCCCAATTGCAGAGGATGGGTTTGATGCGCAGATCGGGGCACACCGCACGAATGGCCTCCAGCGCGTCCAAATCCAGCGGGTCAACCATCGCCACGGTCAGGATCCGCCCCAGCTTGTCAATGGGCAAAAGGTTGTATTTCAGGCAGACATCCCGCGGGATCAGATTTAATACGTCCACGCTAATATCATAATCGAGCAGGCTCAGATGCGGGATCCTGCATTGTTTTACCAGACAGGAAGCTACCGCGTTCTGGCTTACATACCCTAGTCTCACCAGAATCTGCCCTATAAACCCACCTTCTTCCTGCTGAATCTGCATCGCTTCGTCAAGCTGGCGCTGGTTGACGAGTTTTTCATCCAGCAACAGTTCCCCAAGCCGCTTATGCACGATCGGGGCTGGTGCCGTGCGCACTTGCGTGGGCATGATGTGCGTGGCAGGGCCAGTCTCTTCCGGCGCGGAAGGCTCGGCAGCCGGTTCATCAGGCGTGTCTTTGCGGCGTCCAAACATCACGTGTTTATTGGTCCTCCCAAACTAAACATCCGGTCACGTTTTTCCCAGTAGAACAGCGGCATTCACTGGCAACATCACCATACGGTATTGTAACACCACATTGTGATATCGTCAAATGTTTTTCTTTCGTAACTCATTGTCTGCCAATTATTTGTCAATATTGACAAAAAATGACGCAAGAAACCGGAACCTGCGATACGCCTAGGGAATCAACACAACTTTTCCTATTGTTTTTCGTGCAGCAATCATTTCCTGCGCTTCAGCGGCCTGTTCCAGGGGATACACATGTTTTGCCGTGATAGAGAGCTTGCCATCGTCTATCCATTGGTTAAAATCGCGCAAAGCCGTGGCCGTAGCCGAGGCATTGCTGGTATAGCCGAATAGATGGAACCCTGCGACTTTCCAGTTATGGACAAGCAGGTCGAGGGATTGTACGGAACCCAATTGCGTGCTGGCCATGCCGAGAGTAATAAGCAATCCGTGGGATGCGAGGCATTGCAGGCTCTTGTCGAATACTTCTCCACCAACAGAGTCCACGGCAAGATCACAACCCCGGCCTGCAGTTATTTTCTTCACTTCGGCTTCAAAATCGTGTGTCTGGTAATTTATGGGATGCTGACAACCGAGTTCCGTCAGCAGCGCACATTTTTCGTCTGAACTGCAGGTTCCAATGACGCTTGCGCCCATGGTACGGGCGATTTGCACCATCAGAACGCCTAAACCGCCTGCGGCCGCTTGAATCAGCACGGTCTGGCCCTTGTGTACATTGCCTAAGGTGATCAGGGCGTGATAGGCGGTCAACCCTTGACAAGGCAAGGCTACAGCCTGAGTACAACTGAGCGATTTCGGCTTCGGCATCAATTGCGTTACGGGCACGGCCGCGTGTTCGGCGTAGCCGCCGGAACAGAACCCCATCACTTCGTCTCCAGGATTCCATAAGGCTGCATCTGCGCCCGCCTTTTCTACCATGCCGCAAATTTCGAACCCGGCAACAAAGGGCGGTGTCGGTCCATCAGGATACAATCCTCGGCGCTGCATAATATCGGCATAATTTATCCCCGCTGCTTTTACGCGAACGAGCACTTCGTCCGGTTGTATATCAGGAAGGGGATGGTCCTGTAGTTCAAGTGTTTCGGGTCCCCCATACCGGGTAACAATGACACAGCGCATAGTGCTTTCCTTTCTTTAGGTGACCGTTTCAGGATACTCCCTGCAGTGCAGTAATGCGAATCAAAAGCATCGATGGTACGCGTGGTGCATCCTGTGCCGCCTAGGGGCGGCTAGAGGAGAGCGCTCGCAACAGGGACAATAATTCCTCCTGCGAATCAAGGTGTTCCTCAACGACGGCGGGAAAAGGCGCGGGAAGTTCCAGCCATTGCAGGAGGGTGGCTATCGCGTCGAACATTTCTTGCTGGGGATAGCCGTGGTCACGCAGATAGTGCATCAACTTGAGGGTGCGGAACGCGTCAAACCAGGCGTGGAACTGGCACAGGAGCCAATCGGGATCGCGATGGTTGGCCTGGAGCCGGGCACAGGCTTCTGGAAAATTTTGCTGCACGAGGAAACGCTCCAATTCGGGGGCGATTTCCCGCGCATGGTTCAGAATTAATTCTGACGAGGAGAACCGATTGTGCTGAAGAACGCCAAACCAGGCTTTAAGCACACGGTAGCTTTCCGGATGGTAGAGCAGATAGGCGTCCGCACTGTTTTCAAAGAATGTGCTCACGCGCCGTCCGGTGCCGAAAGGAACGCGGTGAGAGGTGCGCGGTGAGGGATGCACGGTGGTGCTGGTGATGGATTCCACGCGCCCGGTTTTCGCGAGGTGCTGGAGGAAATAAAAATCCTCACCGGCCTGGCGGCGGTTCATGCCGCCAGATGCGGCATAGGCGCGGGCGGTGCACGTTATGGTGGAGCCAATGGTGGGAAAAGCATAGGGCGACCCTGCATAAGCCAAACCCAGTTCATGATAACGAAGAAAAAGTTCGTAGCATAGGATGGCGGCGCGTTCCGGCGTGTCAAGAGGATGCGCATAATTCACCACCGCGGCCCAGCGGTTTTCGGACGCATAGAACTCCCGGATAACGGAGAGATAAGATGTGTCCACGCGCGTGTCCGCGTCAAGACTGATCAAGGGCGCATCCCAGTGCTGGTTTTGGGCCAAGATGGAAAGCCCCCAGTCGAGGCCGATTTTTCGGGCCAATCCTACGCCGTCCTTTTCCGGCAATTCGTTTCCCGGAGAAGCGGCATCCACCCAGGCCAGCCGCAAGGGACTCGTGCGCGAATAGTCTTTCAATGAGGAGAGGGTGCGCAGATTGTTTTCGATATCCTCGCGGCAGGCCCCTATTCGATGATTCACAACGCAAATCACTAATGTCCGCTGAAGTTCTTCCATTGGATTGGCGGCGACATCGCCGAGAGTTTGGAACAGTTGGGGATATTCCGCGAATGCCGGGATTATTACCACCTGCTCCACCCCGGCAGCGTTTTCGGAGATAAGCCGCCAGCGATCCAGCAGCGCGCGCTTGGTCAGATAGCCGGCAATGGCTCCGCTCATAGAAATTCCCGGACTGCGCGGATGGCATCTTCCGCGTGGGCGCGATCTATCCAATGAATCTCAACGCCGTTCCGCTCCATGCGCCGGAACCAGGTCTCCTGGCGTTTGGCGAATTGCGCAATCGCGGCGTTAAGCTTTTGGAAAAGGTCATTGCGGTTTTTGATCAGTCCCTGGAGATATTGTGACACAAAACGGTATTCAAGGCCGAGTAATCCCAGGCGTTGCCATGAATAGCCGTAGTCATGAAGATGCTCCACTTCTTCAATCAATCCGGTGTCCAGCCGCTCCTTCAACCGTTTGGAAATCCGGTTCAAGAGGACGGGCCGCGGCCAGCGGGCCCCCAACACCAGCGGATGCAATGGCGGTGTGGGCTCGGGTGTATGGGTTTGACCAAAGGCCGCGATTTCTATAGCACGGATGCAACGTCCGCGATCCTTGATGTCCGTAGTGTTATGAATATCCGGTTTCAGAGCGCGCAGCCGTTCCGCCAATTGGTCAAGGGAGAGGTCGGACAGTTCGGCGCGCAATACGGGATTTTCCGGCGCCTCCACCATGCGATATCCCTTGAGCACCGCCTCCAGATAAAGCCCCGTGCCACCCACCACCACAGGAAGCTTTCCATGGTGCTGAACGTTCTCCAACGCCTCAAAAAACGCTTTCTGATACATGAACACATTGAATTCCGTGTCAAGATCCACCAGGTCGATTAAGTGATAAAGAATAGGCTCGCCATCCACCACGTATTCGTTAAGATCCTTGCCGGAACCGATGTCCAGCCCGCGATATACCTGACGCGAATCCGCGGAAAGAATCTCGCCATCAAACACATGGGCAAGCTGCACCCCCAGCCGGGTCTTGCCCGATGCCGTGGGACCGAGCACCACAAGCGTTTTTTTCCTTTCCTTGTCCATACCGGTATCATACACCCCAAGTATATTTTGTTCTTCAGTACATAGTAGCACAATGGGAAACGATTATGATGACTATCGTGAAATGTTTGATGGTGATTTCATTAGGAATGATGGCTATGGCGAATGCTGAACCAACTCTCGATCAGACGGACGTTTTCATTTCGGGGCAAGAAGGCTATCATACCTTCCGGATTCCCGCGATTGTTTGTACAAAGCAGGGGACATTGCTGGCGTTTTGCGAAGGGCGCCGGGACGGCCAGGGGGATTCCGGGCAGATTGACCTTGTACTGAAGCGCAGCTCGGATCATGGGGCAACCTGGTCGGCTATACAGTTGGTAAGCCGTGCAGAAGGATATACGACGGGGAATCCCGCGCCTATCGTGGAGCGGGTCAGCGGAGACATTGTATTGCCGCTTACTCGGAATGGCTCCGAACACAAAGAAAGCAGGATTATGACAGGCGAAGATCCGCCGCGCACTGCCTGGGTGATGCGGAGCGCTGATGACGGCCGCACGTGGAGCGAACCGGTGGAAATCAGTGCGAGTGTACGGCAGCCGGAGTGGCGGTGGTATGCCACCGGGCCGGGGCATGGCATTCAATTGGCCAATGGCATTCTGATGGTGGCCTGTGACCATTCCACAGGTGATCCCGCGAAAAAGATGTTTTCACATGTCATTTATAGCGAAGATGCGGGCATTACCTGGAAACTGGGCGGTTCCGCGGAAGAGAAAACGGATGAATCCACTGTGGTGGAATTGAAGGATGGACGGCTTTATCTGAATATGCGGACCTACCGGAAGACCGGTTGCCGTGGTATTGCCTTCAGCAGCGATCAAGGTAAAACGTGGTCGCCCGTCCAAAATGACGAAGCGCTCATCGAACCGGTATGTGAGGGTAGCTGCATTGGGTATGATACCAAGGCTGGCAAGCGCTTCGTGCTCTTCTCGAACCCTGCCAGTAAACAACGGGAAAAGATGACGGTCTGTTTGAGCCAGGATGACTGTAAAACCTGGCCTGTGGCCAGGGAACTGTATGCCGGTCCCTCCGCCTATTCGGATCTGGTTGTGTTGGCGGACGGCACAGTGGGGTGTCTGTATGAACGCGGCGAAAAAAGCGCGTATGAACGCATCACCTTTGCGCGGTTTCCGCTGGAATGGCTGATGGCAAAATAAAGAGGGATCTTATTTTGTCCGCGTGTCTTTCCTGCGGCGTTCCTTTTCAAGGGCTTCATAGGGCGACACGCGGTTCTTCTTCCACATGGCCTTCATTTGTTTCATTTCGGGAGTCATCCGCACGCGCTGGGTTGTAATCTGCGCGGCGGGATCCGGCTTCCATTGACCCCGTGCATTCTTCAGCACCGGTGCGCGCTTCTTCACCGGCGGCGGTGTCATCACGCGTGTGGGCGAGGCCGCATACCAATACGCCACGCTGCTGACTTCGTTGCAGAGATGGTTGGCATGGCCGTGCTCGATAGTGACCTTGATTTCTTTTTCAAATCGGGCGGGATTCTCCAGATGGAACACATAGCTGGTCTGATATCCGCCGGTGTCTTGTTCGAAGATAGAAGAACCATTGCGCAGAAAGGCGTTTTTTTGCATGCCCCACGCCTGATTCAGATAATCTTCACTGCCAGTCCCGTGAAGGTCGGGCGGCCACTTGTAGCCATCCACCCAGATCATGTCGTCGCCTTCGCCCCACCACGTACCTTGAAAATTCGTGATGCTCATATTGCAGCCGACGTAATGCCCCCGGCCTTTGGTGTCGAGAATGACATAATTATTGTTCCACGCCGTGCGTCCTTTATTTATCGCATTGGCCTCCGGCCAGTTGGAGGTGATTTCATGCGCCCAGCCGCCAAACGGATTCTGCCGGCGGAATTCCGCGTGAAAATAGAGTTCCTCCTCCGGGAGCGGCGTATCATAGGTTTCGTAGTCGACGTAAAAATATTGCGGATGCATTTCATTGGATTCGTTGATGAGTTCGATCACGGCGCGTTCACGGAAGGGCATTTGTACATAGCAATTCAAGGCGCAGCCCCGCTCCATCGTGTTATTTTGCTGTGTGGACGCTGAAAACAGGGCGCTTTGAAAACTGTTCACGAGGGTGTGGCCCAGACAGAAAAAATCCCCGAGCGGCGCCAGTACGCTGGGATGCTTTGCGTTGTCCCATGTGATTTTGAGCAATACGCTTCGGTAATGGCACGGCTGGGTCATCCAGATATGCGTGATGCGGCCCGGGCCGCGAAGATCCGCAAGTACGCGCGTTTCTCCGGGTTTGAATTCCCACCAGTCGGCGTTGCGCCCGGTGCGATCCCAAGAAGAACACCGTGCGGTTTTTGCTTTCCGATACCTTGATAAATCGCTAAACATGCTTCTTTCTCCCTCTCTGGTTGAGGGGGCCTATTATAAAGCCCCCACTATCGGAATGCACCGTTGGAGCGGTGCTGTTACACCCGGTGATTTTGCCGTGTGTGGCGGGCCGCATACGCAATACCCATCGCGTTCAATTCCATGTCGCCCTCCAACCATTCCAGATCGAATGCGGGATCCTGCACCCCGCACCAACGCAGTTGATCTTCCGTGGCGGCGCGTACGCCGTCCAGACAAAACGCATCCATCTTTTCCTCCGGAACCGTTATCGCCGCCTTCAGCAAGTCTTCCATCTGGTCAATCGAACGCAGCAGCATGGAAGCGGATCGATCGAGACTGTTGTGCGCTCCAAAATGCGCGAGGTATACACGATCCGCGCCCGTTTCCAGAATGCGGTGCACCGTTTTGCGCGAAAGTTCCGCATCAAAATCGGACGGCGCCGTCGTGGCAATAAGAAACGATGGGCCGGGGCGGATCGCGTCCGTCAGGCCAAGCCCGAATGCATCGCCCGCAAGCACGCTGTTGCTCCTGGAATCGTGGATGCCGATATGATGCGAAGCATGGCCCGGCGTATAGAAGAACGTCAGGGTTCGGCCGCCCCACACCAGCGTTTCCCCGTCCTGTACAGCACGCAGGCGCGATTCGGGGATCGGCTCAATCACGCCATAAAGCCTGGTAAACGTTTCTTCGCCATATACTGCTTTTGCTCCCGCAACAAGACGATCGGGAGCAATCAGATGCCGAACGCTTTTCGGGTGGGCAAGCACCGTGGCGTTGGGACAGTGTTTCAGCAGTCCGGCAGTGCCACCGGCATGGTCCAGATGTACATGTGTGACGATAAGATAATCAACCCGCTCCGGATCCAGCCCGGATTTCCGGAGCGCTTCCAGCAACTCCGGCACGGCATGCACGGTGTTATTGTCCACAAAGGCCGCACGGTCACCTTCAATCATCAAATAGGCTGCGGCGCGCTCCGGGGCCTTGTAATGGCAATCCACCAACGCTACGGATATTTGTTCATCTTCTAACTTCATGACAGTTCCCTTATGAAAAAAGGGTGAAGCATCACCCTTCTTCCTGAAAGTCCTCGATACGTTGTTTAGATGAACATAACAACCGGAGCAAGGATACTATTTCCGTTTTCGGACGACCGCCGCGCCAGCAGCGGCACAGACAAACACAAGCGCCACGAGACCGC
>ERZ795059.138-NODE-138-length-108205-cov-11.095691_pt1 | contig 108205 bp, 62 predicted proteins | sample MGYA00375143_ERZ795059 | MGnify/ENA primary metagenome ERZ795059 (study PRJEB30188, sample SAMN05720168) | activated sludge metagenome | isolation source: Anaerobic digester | place: USA | collected 2015-01-07 ... | reverse complement strand
AGGGGAAGGGCTGAGTGAAGGGGAAGGACTGTCCGAAGGGGAAGGGCTGAGTGAACGGGAAGGACTGTCCGAAGGAGAAGGACTATCCGAAGGAGAAGGTGAGGCCGAGCACTACACGGCGGATCAAAATGGTGATGGGGCAATCAATCTTTCCGAGTTGCTCCGAGTCATCCAGTTCTTCAACTCCGCTGGATTCCATTGTGAAACAGGAACCGAGGATGGTTATGCACCGGGTTCGGGTAATCATTCATGCCATCCCCATGCCAGCGACTACAATCCCAATGATTGGAGCATCAATCTTTCAGAACTCTTACGACTCATTCAGTTCTTTAATTCGGGTGGATACCACGCCTGCCCGGGTGAAGGTACAGAAGATGGTTTTTGTCCCGGTTCTACATAAAGCTAACTTACAATGAATGCGAAAAATCGTAGAGATAAAATCAATGTTTGTATGTCTCAACTGCGGCTACGAAATTAAGGACGAGGAGGAAAAGGAAGGCTTTTGTCCTGCTTGTAGCTGCCCCATCGGTGACGTTGACGATTACGACAACGACTTGATGTTATGGGATTCGTTAGACTCATAAACACCGGATCATCGTGTAAAAGTTGACATTTTGGCATAAAACCGCTATAATACGCTCACATTTGAATTGAGGCATGGAGACTGCGTGAGGGATGGACCCTTTGACCGCAGGACAACCCGGGTAATGCCGGGTGCCAACGTCCACTCGTGGAAACACGGGAACCATGTTGTGAGTATCGTAGAATCATGCCTTCCATCTCGGTGGAAGGCATTTCTCTTTCCCGCCGTCTTCATACCTAAAAGCCCTGAGAGCACAAGAACTGTATCTAATCGCTCCGGGGCATTCATATTTATTTCCGTTGGAAAATAAACCCCCAGCGGATAGGGAGAAATATGTCACTGCACAATTACTTCATGAACGAATTTCCTCACACCATCACCGCATATCGAGCCGCCGTATTATCTCTGCGCACGCATCAGCAGCAAGAGCCTCCCTGCCATTGCGTACATGATGAAAAAATCCCATGTGACCCATCCCAGTGCGGCCTTACCCGCCCATGGCGTCGGGTACCTGCCGAGCGAGCGACTGAATTAACGGCTCCACCCCACCCTCGATTCAAAGAATCCAATTTCTGGTTCAGTTGGTACATCGTCACATTGCTGAATGAAGGCATCCATTCTCATTTTCGTGAATCGTATCCTCAATGGGTAGCCGAGTACGGTGCCGACCCGATCCCGATGATCCGTTGTGGCCTCGCTGGCTGGCAAGTCGCTCGGCCCTACGACCTGCTCCGCTACGCATCGAGGGATACGAAACGATGGGCCGAGGTTTCCTCGTTCATTACCGAGACGACACCGCCCCGCCTCCGTTCGGTGGGTATTGATCCCGTTGTGTTCTTTGAAAGCCTCGTGGCTGATGAAGATTTTGCCCGGCACAGTCGGATCGAGACGCTCCTCGCAGATCATCTGAGGGCCTATTGTGATGCTCAGAATGCGGTTACGAAGAATAAATAACGTTGGGAAAGGATTTTGATGCGTCGATACAAACGAGAGAATAAATTGAGGGTGACCGATTTTATCCCAGATATTCGGCCACACCCCAAGAAACAGCCGCCCGATTTTACCGAGCGTCATCGTGCCCAAGCTCTCGATAATTTACAAAGGGTATCTCACTCCGACTCTATCGAGATTGAACCGTGGCGCGTCGAACTATGCAGGGCTTTGATAGATGTTCTCGACGATATCGACCCTGAAGATTGCGTACATATGTTTACTGTTGCCGCAGGGTCCCCCCCGGAGGGATGGCGTGAATACAACGTTGAGGCCGCAATCGCCGTCATACGGTTTGAAGAGAACGGCAGTGATGCGTTACTCGCAAGACTCATTGCTGCGGCGTTTGTATGGGGCTTCGGCACGCATAGATACAACAACTTTTATGAAGTCCCGCTTGCGCCCACATCAAGCCCTATTTTTATGCTTGCCGCGCAAAAAGCCCTGAACCGGTGGCGTTCGTTTCAAGGTTTGCCCCCACTGAAATTCGATCCAGATGCAAGACACCTCATGCGTGCCGAAATGGGGCTGCCGTTTGTAGATCCGCTGCCACCGGGATATGAAGTTATACTCCCCCTCCCTAATGTAATTGTTCTCGGCGTTCGATGAGACGAACCGAATTGTTTGAAAGGAATGTATGTTTAACATAGAGCCTTTACCATCATTTACGGGTGAATCCCCTGATTCACCACGGACCATCCCCTTCAATTTTGGCCAAAAGCCGATCAACCGGGTCGAGGATTTCAAGTGGGGCAAACATTACAAAGCCTGTATCGCCTTCTATGCACGGCAGTGTCGGCTGGAACCCCACGAAATGAAGACCCGGTGCGGATACACGAACTATAACCGTTTTTTAAGAAGGCGAGAGCAGTGGAGCAAGTGCTTGCGGCCTATCCCATTGATTTATCTCGATTTGATCGGTGTCGATATGGACCTGCTGAGGGAGGTGGTCACACTGGATCAAAAAGAGTACGAGACGGCGATCCAGTTGCCCCTCCAGCCAGAGTATTTCACAATTCGCATTATGGCAGCCGTCTATTCCCAAGGCCGGTTTCCACCGGAAACATCGGAAGAGCAGGCCATCGAACACGTTCAGACCTATGTCGATGCACATCCACACTACTGGTGCTGCATCCCATGGCCCGGCTTGAAAACGATTTATTTTAATGCCGGTAAACCTCATCGATATGTGTTCTACCGGCCAGAACTCAAAATCAGGGGTGGTTTTGTGGAATTGGGTTCTGACGGATCAAATGAGGGCATAACCCGAATTTTATAAATAAGAAACAGCCGGAGCGATTAAAAATTAAGTGGAGTATTTTTATGCCAAGGAAATATCGAATATTTGGAGCCGGATACTGGATCTCCCCTCATGGGAAGTTTTTTGAAGTCGCGGGAACCCATATCGGGACTGTGTGTTCATACCCAGAGCGATTCGGAATTGATGGAGAGGTGTTACGGAAGGTTTTCATGGCTTATGGGGAAAACTTTGGAGAGGAAAGAATGGTACGAGAATTAGTTATACAAGTATTGGTGAAGGTGGCTCGATGGATCCGGTTACGGAACCGTGGTAACTCCGGCTGGGACATCAATCTCAATGAGATCAATGAAAACACAATGCGGCAACTTATGGCGTTCTTCAAAACGACATATGGAGAACAGATCTCTTTCGATCCAGTGCATCTCAGGGCGGGAAAAGAGGAACTGGATGTCGATGTGGCCTTCATCATCCGGGGCGAATGGCTTGTGAAGAATGGATTTTCCGCCGAAGCAGCACCGGGGGTGGAATCTATAGCTGGTGCCGACCAAATACCGGAGAAAGAAATTGTTCCGGTTGATCTATCAGGTTTGATGGAGGAATCCGAGAAAGGTAAGGCGCAGCATGATAAATGATGGCTCATTGGATAAAACTTTTTCATGGGAGGGGGACTTATGAGCCGGTTTGATATTCACGGGTATGGTTTCCATCCGCCCTTTGAGGGTGTCAACGGAAGGCGTGCTGAAAATGTGTGTCGGCTCGACCTATTCCGGACCTGCTGGGCAATGACACTCCAGAGCGGACGGTGTTTTGGGGCCGGGGAGGAGTCCGATCTTCTTGAGCGGTTCGATCTGGGTCTTCGGGCGCAATTGATGGTTCAGGTCGATGGCGGCGCATACAAGCTGCGGCCCACCTTCAACTCTCTTCGTTCGGAGGAGAAACGAAAGATTACCGAGAGTTTGGAGGAAACATTCATTAAGCTTGCGCTTGAGCGAAGGCTTGGGATTCCTTGGCTTGTCCGTCTTGACCCCTTACTCGATACCCCGATACGGCCTGCGAAGGGCCTTGTGGGGCAGCATAAGACCCTCGGGAGGGACTCTAAAGGACGCTGGCATCTCGTGGAGGTGGGAAAGGTCGTGGGTTCCGAGACGAGGCCTGAGACAGAAAATCAGGGGCGTGAAAGCATCATTGGTGTGAACGGTCAGCCAATCGCAACGTGCACCGAGGCAACCGTGCGGCTTGAAGGCGGTCCCATCAGGGTCGATTTAAAGAATTCAGCACCAAACGGAAGCCGCAATATTGTGATTTCCGAGGATGTCTTTTTCACCCATTACTATAGCGGCCTCAAAGAATTACTGTTAACAGGGGAGGTACGGGAAGAAGGTGTCTTTGGTATGACATACATGATATCGACATTGGACGATCTGCCAAGTCCGGAAACCTACGAGGTCGGATTATCCACATCGCTGGTCGAGGACCCGTCTCGGGCACGAAGTGTCTGTAATGATTTTCTGACCGAAGAGAAACGGGGCAATTTTGTTACGGACCAAAGTCGCTGCATCGGCCCGGATGGGGTAATGGTCGAGATTGAAGGCTACGCTTCAAATGGGACCAAGGAATCTTGGGGTGACTGGTTTTTCGAGGCACATCACATTTAGACCTACAAATAAACTAGAGACCAACCTACGACAAGCTTTTATCCGGAAAAGTGAGTTTCCTCATGAAAGAATCTCCGTGAGTAACCATGAAAGGTTATTTTGTCATGAAAGAAATCAATGAGTCTGTCGTTGAGAAAATTGTTAATTAGTTAATGAAGAATCAACCCAATATTGCGGGTGCTCACTATGCAGGGTTAACGGAGTGGTTCGAGGGCGGGAAATCATGAGTCACATATTCGTTCTCCGGGTACGTACACCATTTCCCCTTAGTTCCAGCACCTATCCCTCAAGGTCATCCGGATCCAATTCACGGCTACCTTCACATACTGGGCAGAGACCATTTACCAATTCAGGGATTTTCGGTGCGCTGAGCGAACCATCTTCGGCCACCAGTGGCCTGCTTTGAGACCCAATCTTCAGGGCACAATCAAAACAGAGTAGCGATCTTGGTGAAAAGTCTGCCATGGTCTATCCTTCTTCTGACAAAGGACTTACGAGATGGATACTGTTTTCTTTCCAATTGTAAACCTCGATTAGACGGTTGGCATTGAGGCCACAACATGAAGATATTATGTCCTGAATGCCAAATTTGGCATTGACGCCACACCATGAGGATGTTGTGCCCGCCCGCCGCCGCCACCGTGAGCGCGCGCTTCACATGCGCCTGACCCTTCACCTCGCTGAAATCCGGCACATTCACCCGCGCCTTGGTGAACAGGCTCGCTACATTGGTCCGTTGCGCCGGGATATCCACCTCGCCCTTGAGAAACGCCACTACCTCGTTCAGCGTATTCGCGCCGATGACCTCCAGCCCCTGCACCACCCCCGCCTCCTCCGCATTCTGCCACGGCAGAATCAGGCCCCGCAGATGGCTCGCCTTTGCGCATATCGCCATGGCCAGCGCCCCCGGCACCGGCCGAATCGACCCGTCCAGCGCCAATTCCCCCACCAAGGCATAATCCGAAATCCGCATGCTCGACAACTGCCGCGTGGCCCCCAGCGTCGCTATGGCAATCGGCAGATCGAACGCGCTCCCTTCCTTCCGCATGTCCCCCGGCGCCAGACTAATCACTACGTGCCCCCGCGGAAAATAAAACCCCGAATTCCGCATCGCCGTGAACACCCGGTCCTGGCTTTCCTTCACCGCCGCATCCGGCAGCCCCACCATCCGGATAGTATTCGACCCCGGAACATTATCCACTTCCACCGATAGCGGGAAAGCGTCAATGCCCAGCACCGCACACGAATTCACCCTTGCCAGCATGCCTAGCCCTCTAGGTTATGTTGTCAGGAAACCCACAGCTTTATAATAGGGTGTATAGCTCGCTAAGATCAAACGGAGACGAGACGATGTGCGGAAAAGCTTGCATCTGCCTTCGGGCACTGCAACGAAGCAAGTCTTGGCAGTAATTCTCATTTAATGCAATGTCATATGGCAGTGGCCGGTATGTTTTTACTTTTTAAATTCAGTGCTTATTTTAGGCCAGTCATTCTGTATTGATTCAGAAAGAAAGGAGGCAATTTTGCTTACTTGCAACGCGTCTGCTTTCTGGGCTACTTGGGTTGTATTGGCCAACATGCCCCACGTTACTTTCGTCTTAAAATTTGTTTGATAACGGGCAACTTCTTTTACCGCTCTATTGATTGCGGCTGAAACAGAATGATTGCCTGTCATACTCGGGCCTATGGCTGGGCTCAGGGTAAAAAATGTCAAGCCAATCAAGAAGCCTTTTCCAAAATTAGCGCCAGCATTTGACTTCCACCCTCCAGCAATGTCAAGTGTAATCACCCCATCTACATCATCTCCGTCATGATAGGGGAAGGAGATGGACTGGAATGTGTTATATTCACGAAGTTTTGCCACTACTGGAGGACCATAGGTGCCTGAGGCCGGACTGTTTGAGAGTTGCACCCCCACTTTAATTGGCAAGGCACTTGTTGTTGTCGGACGCATTTCCGGTTTGATTCTTTGCCAGGCACATCCGTTCATCAATACACAGGCAAAAAGAGCGACAAGAACATAGAGCACGAGGTGTTTGCGATACATAACCCTTCCTTTCCGTATGAGTTTCCCAAAACCCTTCCTAAAATCCCACAATTACATCACACTACATTAAACTTATTGTGTGTGCTGTATTTTAGCAACTATCTTTTTATTTATCAAGAACGGTCACTCTTCCATTACAGCCAAATTTTGTTTGAAGAAGTTTATATTCACAACAAATCAGAATCTCACGCCGTTCCTATCCAGTTCAATCCAATGAAAACTGCGGAATCTTAAGCTTTTCCCCATCCTTCAAGGCGGATTGATGCGCGACGACGCCGCAGACGGTCATGTTGAGGGCCCAGGCGACGTTGACGAGCGGTGTGCGATTTTGAAGGATCGAGGTGACGAACTCATCGCAGAGGTAGCCGTGGGAGCCGCCGTGTCCACCGGGGTCCACACTGGGCGGGAGGGGTGGCCGGGCCAGGTCGACTTTAGAAATGTCGCCGCGGCCCTGGTAATTCATCCCGATCATGGAGCCTTTGCGCCCACGGACGCGTCCGATTTCGCCGCCGTGTCCGGAGATGTCCTTGCTCATCAGCATGCGGGAGATACCGCCTTCGGTGGTGCGCATCAGGGCGATTTCCGTGCCAAAGGCGTTTCCGTACTGATTATTCTCCGGCTGCAGGTGCTTGTATTCGCTTTTCATGCCCAGGCAGGAGACTTCCGTGAAGCTGCCACCGGATACGGCCACATAATAGGCGGTGGAGTGCGTGGGATACCACAGGGGCGGGCATCCGTCCCGCCAGCGCTTATAGGAATCCAGCGGTTCCGGCAGGTGGTGGTAATATTCCCCTTCCGAATACACCAGCGTGCCGAATCCGTCCGCGTTATAAATCTGCCGCATGGCATAGCAGTCTTCATGAAACGCGCTGGTCTCGAACATCATGTAGTTCAAACCGGATTTTTTCACGGTCTCCAACAGCTTGTCCGCGTCTTCCAGATTCCCCCACACTGCAGGCACGGCCGTGGCGACGTGTTTTCCGTGATTCAGCACGTCAATGCAGTGCCGGCAATGACTGGGCGCATCGGTTGCACAAAACACCGCCTCAATATTCGGATCCTTGACGAGTTCCTCCAATGACGGATACGTCTTCTCGCACCGGCACACCTTGGCCAGTTCCGCGCACCGGTCCGGAAACAGATCGCTCACCGCCGCCACTTCTACATTCGGATGATCCTGGAAGCCGAACGCCGCGCCGAACTTGCACACGCCATAGCCCACAATGCCCACGCGTATTTTCCGGTCCGACACCGGCGTCCACTGCTTGCTTGGCGGCGCATCGCTGCCTTTGTCTTCGAAGCCTTGTATCGGTTTCTCCTCGGCTCCGTCTGCCCCGGCCATCGCCAACAACCCGGCGCCCGCGGCGGCGCCCTTCATAAACGATCTGCGAGAAATATCCGGCATGGTAAAACCTCCTGTTTAGCATCTTTTTTCTGCTATTCCTTTCTTTTCGCGGGAAAGAAAGTAACAAAGAAAAGCGGCTATTTGGTTTTATTATGAACACATCTCCCTCCGCCGCCAAAACGAATGCATCCAGCATAGCGCAAGCCAGCATCAATTTACACCTTCCCCACGGTAAAAACACCACTAAAAAAGCATTTACTTGCGCGGGATTGTTGAATATACTTGATGGATGGGCCTATTCATTTGAGGTGCATAGGCGATAAAGGAGACTACCAGGTGGTACGGTGCATCAATCCGGCCAAGCAGAACAAGCAGGCAGCATGGCCATTTCAGAAAGGGCATCCCTATGGTTTATCAAGGAGAAATCAATGGAATACCGGTTAAAACCGGCGATCTTATTTGCACAAGCGACGGTGACACCGGTGATATTCAGGGGCAACTCTGGCGATTCATTGGAAAGTTCATTCCGGGCGAAGTGGACCACATCGTCATTTACACTGGACCCGATGGATGGTGTGTGGAAGCCGGGGCGCAGTTGCACGTCATCAAATTTGAAATGAGCCAGCCATTTTGGGACGCGCGCGCCATGATCGATAAGCGCGGTCCGCTATTGGATGTATTTCACGGCGTGGCCTATCCCTTTGCCAGGAAAAATTTGCCCATGGAAGAGGAAGACCGGCTTCGGGAGAAGGTGGCCGCCTATTGCCTGGATCAAGCAAAACAAAATAAGCCCTATAATGTTAATTTCTTCGATTCTTCCACCGACAAGGCCTTTTATTGCAGCCAACTCGCCTACAAGGCGTATCTGGAAGTGGGTATAGACCTGAATACGGGGCAAGGAGTGCCTCACCTCCCGGGCACCGGCAGCATCATCTTCCCCCAAGAAATCTGGAGCGGATGCGATCACCGCTCTTAAAAAAGACAACCCCGGTTCCTGTCAGCGGTCATATTCAGGCACCGGGGGATGTGTTTGAAAAGAGCAAAACGTCTACAGATTTAAGCTGAATGGCGCCAAAGAGCAACTCACGCCTTCACAGTACTTGTCGCCTTGTTTAATAGCCACTTTAAACGCTTTCTCCACGACAATCTTCACGATGGGCTTGATCAACGGCCATGCCAGATCATAGGGGGAAGGGATAGCCTTTTCAATGGCCTTCAAAAGCTTGTCCATCAACCTTTTCTGCTCCTCGGGGTCTTTGATCTTCTGGATTCCGTAACAGCAGATAGTCTTCTTAATCCATTTCGGCAGTGTTTTGGCGAAATCCTTGAAAAAGGCATCCAAGTTAACGTTTTTCAGCGCTTTGTTTGCTTTCAATTGGGGCTGAATTTTTTGAAGATCCTGCAACAATAGACTCATACTTCCGCTCCTTTTGTGTTTTCCCTTTTACCATACCACGTAGAGCACGCACTGTCTCTCAGCAGTTTTGTTTAATCGCTATTTTGGCTTCCTCAATCCTTCTGAGAAACAAGGATTGAAGAAGTAAAGCACCTACTGTGGGTAGTATGAGACGATCAGGACAATTTGTCAAAGAAATTCATCGCCTTACGGCCCCACAGATTGAACCATAGCGCCCATGTATTTCAAGCCAAGCGGGACTTCTTTACCGCGCAGGGGCGACCAGCGTTCAATCGCAAAGCCGTCCGCGTGCAGGCCAAGGCCATAGTACCCGGTAAAAACCGCCATTTGCGTGTAGTACGCATCCGCCAGAAAGCCTTCATAGCCGGAAGGCGTGCCATCCCACTTGCGCCACTCGCCGCCATTGCCTACACCGTTCTGGAAGCCGCCTGCGGCGTAAGTCTGCATCATGGGCCACAAGATGCGGTCGGCTTCCGCGCGGCGGCCAAGCTGGTAAAGCGCCTGGATATAGAAATACGCGTAACACGCCGTTGCGCCGCCATTCTCGAACGAACCAAAGCTATCGTGGCCATCGTCGTTCTTCGGCGCACCGAGCGTGCCCGAGACATAATCGTTTTTCGCCACGGGAATCAGATTGCCGGGCAATCCGAGATCAAACCGGGTGTATCCCACCTCCTTTATTTTGGCCTCGATGCGATCCACGATTTTGTTTGTTTCCTTCTCCGGTACCAGCCCGCATGCGATGGCCATCCCGTTCACAAACACAAACCAATAATCGTGAAGTTTTCCGTCGCGGCTTTTCCATCCCGCCAGGATGCCTGTTTCCGGATTGAAGAAAGTGGAATAATACGACGCATGAATTTTTTCCGCCGCCTGCTCGAAATGCTCTGCCGGATCGGACCGCTTCGCCAAACGTTCGAGATCAGCCATTCCGCGAAACGCGCGATAGGCCAGCGCGCAGACATAGGCGTCCTCGTGGCCGAAGTTGATGCAATCCCACCAGTTCCCGGTGCGGAACCGATCCTCCAGTTGATCCCCGTGATTGCCCGATCTCGGCCCCTCCGGCAGACCGTTGCCGTCATGATCCATTTTTTCAAGATGCGCCGCATACCGCTCAAGATGCGGCAGCCAGCGTTCTAGCAATTCCAAGTCGCCGGTGACCATGATCACGTCCCACGCCGAGATCAACAGCGCGGGATCGGTATCCATGAAATCATCCACGCCGACGCCATATCCCGGCGCGCCCGCAAAGTACCGATCCAGCGATTCACGTGCGGTCTGAATAGCTTCCACGCCGCCGGGCAGGGGCGGGGTAAACACGGCAGGATCGGTAAACGTAAACATGCAGAACACTGCATTGTCGCTGACGATGTTGTTGCTGAGAATGCCGATATCAGGGCGGTATTGAAACACGTCGAGCCAATGGCGCGGCAGGGTATGGAGGCGCGGTTCCTCTCGCACCAAGTCCGGCAATGGTGAAGGATTTTCCACTGAAAAAACCGTTTCCCAGCGATGCACGCCGGGCTTCGTGGAATACAGGCCGTCCGCGCGGGTTTCCGTGCATTCCACTAGCCTCGCATTCCATTGTCGCACCCCGCGCAACGGTTTTGCGATGATCTCCGCAGCGCCGCCATCGGACCGCTGAATCAACAGGCTGCCATAATCCGAGGCATGCAACAAACAGGGTAATGGCGCGGGAATACCCGATTTCGGATTCACCAGGGGAGCCACCGGCGTCTGTGCAAGATCAAAGGCGAACTGCACGCCCGGTGACACACGAAACAGGGTAACCTTATTCACTGCCCAACTCAGCGCCATCCGTAAGTTTTTTGCCTCAACGCGAATTTCCCAGCGTGCCTGTGTATTGCCAAATAAGGGCATATCATAACGAATGATATTGCCCTCTTGAGAAATAACCGGCTGATCCGAAGTAACTGCAGGGAAAAGCGGTTCTGTCTCCACCCGCGCCCCTCCTTTTGCATCCGGTTTCAGCAGGTTCTTATCCAAGTGCCCCTCGCCCAGGCTGTCCCAGCACAATGCTGTAATCCGCGGACGTTCCAGCGAAGCCGCCAGCCGCAGCCAAGGAGAACGAAACTCTATTTCCGTATCGCGCCGTGTTACGACGAGATCCTTTTCCTGGGTGGGTTCCAATACCGGCGGCGGCAGGGACGCTGCGCTGGAATCCGGCGCCGGCGCGGGACCGCCTTCCACGAATTCCCCAAACACCTCCACTTCCGAAAGCTGGGCGCTGTTGGGAAATTCCTTGTAGGAAGATCGGTCAATCCGCACCCGGAAGTTATCCGTAACGACGGGCTCAAAGGACTTCTCGATAGTGAATGTGCGCTCATCCATCTGATGGCCCGAAACCTGGAACAAGGGTTGGAGCGTTTCCCCGTCATCCGGACTGTATTCCCCCGTAAAGTCCACGGGGTATACTTTTACGTCTGCCCGGTGAATCACCACGCGCGTGATGCGCGCGGGCTGTCGGAACTTTATCCAAACCCAATGCGGATGCGGCTTCGCCACCGCGGAATGCCACCGGTTCGACTCCGGTTTGTCCCTTTTTCCAACCCATTTCCCGTCATTCACGTATACGGCCACTTCGCCGCCTTCCCGATAAGGCGAGGTCAAATACTCCGAATCCGCCACCGCCACCGCGCCCTCCTTGCTCAACGCCACATTCCGCTCCGCCGCCGCCGGAAAAGCGAGTCCCGCTGTCAGAAAAGCAACCGTCCACCATCGAATCATGGCGGCCTCCTTTTTCTCCCCCAACAATAGGTCGAGTTAATGATATCCAAAAGTCTATATCATCACTTGAAATCGCTTGCCACTAGCCCTGATTCCCTTGCCCAAGCGATTTGCGCGCGGTAATTGCGGTCGGCTAGAGGATTGTTCTGCGCGGAGAGTTCGCCGTAGGTGCCCACGAACTCAAAACCCAGTGTGTGCAGCCCCGGAAAGACACGTGCGATATCCGGCACAAAGTCTTTGTCTTGTGTTTTCGTCGAGGCGTTGAACCAGTGGAGATAGCCGTATTTCCGGTGATCCGGCGCGCCGCTATAGCCCTCCGGAAACGCTTTCTGCCGAATCATGCCCGATAATGTGTATTCCCAGACCGTTTCTTTGGGGAATCCCTTCAGATAGTCCATGCGTGGGAAATTCTTGATCTGATGATACCCGCGATACGTGCAGTTGATAAAAATGCCCTTCGGACGCAGTTGGCTCGCACGGGCCATCAGATCGCGCGTGGCCAGCACGGTATCCAATATATTGCCATCGGCGTCCATGCCCAGCGCGGCGCGCGCGGCCGTAGCTTCCGGCGACGGATTCACTACAAAATCTCCCATCTCAAAATCCATGCCGCCAATCTCAAACGTATCAAGCATCCATTCCAGCCCTTCCCGCCACCATGCGCGATTCGCCTCCAACGACGGATCCAGTACGGGCGTCACCTGACGCTTCCCGCCTTCTTCCACCGCCGTGCTGATGCATTCCGGATGTTGTTTGAGATATGTCCCAAGATTGAAGGGATGCTCCCCCTCAAAAAAGTATCCGCCATACGAACACAACCCCACGCCCGGCAGAATGGCCACGCCTTTGTCCGAGGCGTATTTGCATAGATCCTGCGCTGCCTTCACGCCGCCGTGCGAATCCCGCAGAAACCCCCAAATGATGATTCCCTGTATACCCGCTTGCGCACAGTAATCCACCAGCCGCTTAAAACCGATAAGATACGCTTCCGATGCTTTTGGATAGGGAAACGGCTTCTCCGCCGCCGCCATCACCCGTAAAATCGCGTCGGGTTGATCATCCCAGGTCATCCGCGCGTCCCAACACCACAGCAGTATCTTCATCGGATTGGATTTTTCCGGCTCCGGCGCCGCAAAGGATTGCCCAGCCCACAGCGCCGCCGCCCCCGCGCCTGCCACTTTCATAAACTCCCGTCGAAACATAGTAATCCTATACCCGTACCAATTCCTTCATGATATGGGGTTTTAACTTTTCACTCAACGCCCGTTTGGAAACCACATCCACTTTGCAGTGAAATTTCTCCTCTAAGAAATCGCCTAAGCCTACGAGATCATATATGGTTGCTTTTTCACGAAACTCTACTAAAACATCCAGGTCACTGTCATCACGATCATCGCCACGCGCCCGTGAACCAAAAATACCCTGAACAACAGCCTTAAAATCCCGTTCCATCTCGCCGTTCAGTTCGCGGAGCGTTGCAACGATTTCTTCCGCACTCATTTCGAGCAGTCCTTATAGTAGAGGTACGTGCTAAACTTCACGAATCATCTTACCACAAAAGACTTTTCTTAATATCTTCTCCCGGCTTCCATTGCCCGATTTTCTGGGATTCAGCATTTCTTTACTTGTGAATTAAAAATATCATTTTTCGCATATTGTGGCTTGTGTCGGCCTCAAAGAATTGCTATACTTGGTTTGTAGTAAAAGATACGAGGGAACTTTTTGTTTCCGTTTTGTATGTTTATTCAAGGAGAACCTTATCCGGCCGATGGATGGTTCCTGCGGGAAATGTCTGTTTTGGCTGGACCGGAACCGGGTGAAGGAGACTCGGATTCCGGGGGTGGAGAATAACACGAGGATATGGCTGAAGTACGGAGTAATGTAGTGCCGATGCCGAATACCGCGCGGTTGCGCGTGGTATCGCCGGACGGGCTCCCGCTCACTGAGCGCAGCAATGAGGAGCTGATGCTGGCCCATGGCCAGGGAAATGAAGAAGCGTTTGTGGAACTGGTCCGCCGCCACCAGAAGGGCGTGCTCAATTACATTTACCGGATGGTGCACAACCGTCATGTGGCCGAAGAGTTGGCGCAAGAAGTGTTTGTGGCGTTGGTGAAGAACGCCGGGCGCTATCAGCCCACCGCCAAATTCACCACGTATCTTTACACCATTGCGTCGAACATCGTCTCGAAGGAGTGGGCGCGCCAGAAACGCCGGCCGAAGCTGTTCAGCCTGACCACATGGTTTGGAAAAGAAGAAGAAGACGAATTCGATCCGCTGGAACACAGCGGCGATGAGAACGCGGACGTCGTCGAGGCGTTCGAACGCGGCGAGATTTCCGAGGCGGTCAACACGGCGTTGAATCACCTGCCGGAACATCAACGCGAAGCTTTCGTGCTCCGCCGTTTTCAGGACATATCGTACGAAGAAATTGCAGAAATTTTGGATGTGCCGGTGGGCACGGTGAAATCGCGCGTTGTCCGCGCGGAGCGCGGGTTGCGCCCGTACTTGGAGCGATTCCGCGAATACGTCTAGGAACATAGTCATGGGTTTGGACCAAAAACTGCGGAGACATCCGACCCGCTATCAATTGGTGGCGTACACCGAAACGATGGTGGACAGGAATGCTCCCGTTTCGGCGGTGTTGGCGGCCCATGTGGCGGCCTGCCCCATGTGTGCCGCCGAGGTCAAATCCATCCGTGCCTCCCTGGAATGCGCTGCCCGGGCGGCGTTGCTCGAACCTTCCAGCGACCTTACCGCCCAAATCCTGCTCAAAGCCAAGAGCGAACGTGAGGAAACGCGTGTCCGTCGCCGCCCATCATCCTTCGGCGTGGCGTTTCGCATGATCGCCTTTACTTCGGCCATGGCCGCCGTGGCGGTTGTGATATTCGGCGCCGCCATCGGCCAGCCCATTTCCATGAAACCCCTGGAGACCGCTCTCCAGCAGGTTTCCACCGTCGTCCCCTCCGCCGACGTGATTCAAAAAGCAGCAGCGGAAGTGAAGGCGCTCGGTGCAGCCATGCGTACAGCCACGTCAAAGCCACAATCCTTGCAAGAACTCGAACAACGCCGGGCGGTCAGCGCAATGGATGCGGATATCGCCGCAGCCCAAGCCGCCTTGCAGCGCAATCCCGGCTGTGTCCGCGCCACCCACATCGTCAACGCCAACATCCAGCGCCAAGCCGAAACCCTCCGCCACCTCTACATCGAACGGAAGTTGTAAAAACGAGCGCCGAGTAGCGGGCGCAGGGTTCCACAAATAAAATGGGGATCGCTATCGAGTCACAAACCTATTTTTTCTTTATGGACGGAGTGGACGCTGTGTGGACGTGTGTGGTGCTTTGAGAAACCGGGGACACCTGGCTCGACCACGCATAGTACGTGAATTACCAGGGAGATTCCGTCTCGCTCGGGGACTCGCTCGCTTGGTACAGTCCCTGTTTTTCCCGTTGTTTGCGGTAATCATGCGGGGGCGTGATACACTTTGTCTGCCAATTTGGAGAAAGGCAGGTGCACTATGCCGGAAACGTATAAGCGGCCCACGTGGGATGAGTATTTCATGGAGGTGGCGAACACCATTGCGAAGCGGGCGACGTGTGACCGGGGGCGGAGCGGGTGTGTCATCGCGCGCGACGGGCAATTGCTGGTCACGGGCTATGTGGGGTCGCCCGTGGGCTTCCCGCATTGCGACGACGTCGGCCATTTATTTAAGAAAGTGCTTCACGAGGATGGTTCCATCACGCAGCATTGCATGCGGACGGTGCATGCGGAGCAGAACGCGATATGCCAGGCGGCGCGGCTGGGCATCAGTATCAAGGGTGCGACATTGTATTGCCGCATGACCCCCTGCCGCACGTGTGCCATGCTGATTATCAACTGCGGCATCGTGCGCGTGGTCTGCGAGCGGCGGTATCACGCCGGGATGGAATCCGAGGACATGTTCCGCATGGCTAATGTTTCTTTTGAATACCAGCATGATGAAATACAGCAGTACGAGCATCAGCGATAGATTTGGGATTGGAGAAATACGGGTTTTTGGATCGATAGCGAGAGCGATATGGAGAATAAGTATGATTGTCTTGCTTATAACGGTTTTAGGAGGTGCACTTGCCATGGACGCGATTCCCAAGACCGATGATACGCTTTATTCCGTGGATATTCGGAGTGTGCGGGTGGGGGGAGAGATGGGCCGCCGAATCGAGGCTACTGTCAAGAATAATCTTCTGGCACTTGACGCGGATCGGGATTTTCTGAAGCCGTTTCAGGATCGCAACGCGAAGGATGGCTACATTGGTCTGGGAAAATTGATCGATGCGTGGGTTCGTTTTGCGGCGTATACAAACGATGAAAAGGTGATTCAGAGGAAGAATCATGTGATTGAGGCCGCCCTGGCCACGCAGGAAGCCGACGGGTATATCGGACTATTGGTGCCAGAAAAACGGGTATGGACCCTATGGGATGCGCACGAAATGTCTTATCTGGTGATGGGCTTGACGACGGATTATGAATATTTCGGATCGCAGGCTTCTTTGGACGCGGCGAAAAAGCTGGCGGACTATCTTATCAAGCGCCTATCCGCGGAACCTGAGCGGGTTATGGACCCCACGTTGTCGTTTGAAATGCCCACCACCGGCCTGGCACAGGCCTTTCTCAACCTGAGTGACCGCTGTGGCGGTTCCCGGTACAAGGATTTTGCCGTCTCGCGGGAAAAGCTCACCACTTGGGATTTGCCCATCGTCAAGGGCCGCTGGGGCAAGGTGGAAGGGCATGCCTACGCTTACATGGCGCGCTGTCTCGCACAACTGCACCTGTATCGCGAACAAGGCGACCCGCAGTTGCTTTCACAGACCAAGGTTGCCTTGGATTTCCTTACGCAAAAGAATGGACTGGTGATCACAGGAACCTGCGGAGACCATGAATGCTGGCATGACACCCAGGAAGGCACCGTTAACCTTGGCGAAACCTGCGCAACGGCCTATCTTGTCCGTCTGATGGATAATCTGCTCCGCCTCACGGGCGATGCCCATTACGGTGATATTATGGAACGCGCCATTTTTAATGCGCTATTCGCCGCACAGTCTCCAGATGGCCGCCAGATTCGCTATTACACTCCTTTCGACGGGAAACGCATCTATTTTGAAAAAGACACGTATTGCTGCCCGTGCAATTACCGCCGTATCATCAGCGAATTGCCCGGGATGGTCTATTATTGGGGGAAAAACGGCATTGCCGTGAACCTATACGCCGCGTCGGAAGCCACCCTTCCGCTGGACGAGGGGGTGAATGTTTCGTTGAAACAGGAAACAGACTACCCCAGCACCGGCGCCGTCACGATCCAGGTGAATCCCTCCAAGGCGGCCACCTTTACGATCTTGCTCCGCATTCCTGGTTGGGCCGCCAATGCCACTCTTAAGGTAAACGGGGAGGGGAAGATTATAACGGTAGTGCCCGGCACCTTCCAGACTGTGGACCGCGAGTGGCAGCCCGGCGACCGCATTACCCTTGATCTGCCCATGCCAATGCGTTGGGTGAACGGGCGCGTGGCGCAGGCGGGCCGTGTGGCACTCATGCGTGGGCCGATGGTTTATTGTCTGAGCCGCGCACAGAATCCCCTCGTGAAAGACATGGAACTTCGTCTGATTACCATTGATCCCAATACGGTTGAAGGTCCATTTCCCGACGATAGCGTCCGACCCGGCGGACAGGCCTGCCGCGTACATGCCTGGGGGCCTGGCGCCTGGTATCCGCACGCCAAGGCCGATTTGGAATTGACCTTAACGGAATTCCCCGATCCCAGCGGCGAAGCTACCTATTTCCATGTTCCGAATCCCAGTCTGGAATCTTTCGCAGATGACGAACTGCTTCAACCAGTATTGCCGTGATACAAAGCTTTTTTGTTCAGGCTCGGAGCGGTCATGTGGGGGGATTCGGGGGCAAGAAAGATGGTTTTTCGAGCATTTATGGTTCTTGTCTTTGGAGATACTATTATGGAGACGGCCAAGGGGGCATTTGTGAGCTAGCCATAGCCCTTTTTCTCATTTGGGTAAGTTAAAAGGCAATGGTTTGGCCATGAAATGATGGTACTATGCCCTATGTCCGAAGTGCTTTTGAGAAAAACGGCTATTTCTCAATTTCCTGAAGAAAAAAGTATTGTCTTTCTATAGTTTATGATGTATTATGAAAAAATGAGCGGATTATAGTCTTCTTGGCAGAGTGGGTTGTTTTTGGGTTTGGAGACCATATTTTGCCGAGACATTGAGTTGGGTGGTGGGAAGTTTTGTCCTCGGCAAGGGTACAGGGAGACGCTACCGTTTTTATAAAGCAGTGTGCAGGGTAGTGTTAAAAGATGGGTTGTTTTTTTTCTATAGGGTTAAGTGTGCTGATGAGCGGAGGCAGGGTGTTCGGCCTCGAAGGGTGGATTTTGTATGGGGGAAGAATATGCCGGGATGATAGACGAAACGATGCTATGCGAGAGGGGAGGCACACTGCCCAATGTTTATTCCGAAGAATTCTTTTTCTTTTGTTCCGATTTCGCCGTCTTTTTTATGAGCATGGGAATATTTTTACCGGATTTGCCAGGTCCGGTTTTTCTTTAGATGCGGGTTATGAAGCAAAGACGTTTACCTGAAAGTATTTTCAGGTTTGTGATCAACCAAGGCAGGAGAACCTTGACATGAGGGCTTTTTCAGGCATTTGGATGGTATGCGTGGCGGCGTGTGTGGGATTATGCGCAGGTGTGGCGCATGCGGAGTGGACCACGCAGACAATTGAGTTGCACCCTGGCTGGAATGCGGTTTTTCTTCTTGTGCAGCCGGCGGAGAATGGGTGTGAGCAGGTTTTCGCGGACGTGCCCGTGAAGAGTGTGTGGTCGTGGGTGAAGCGATTTAGTTCGGTGCAGTTTTTGCAGAATCCGGACGAGTTGCTTCCAGAGATGCCGGATTGGCTCACGTATTTCCCTCCGTCTCATCCGCAGGCATTCCTCACGGATTTGTTCGCGTTGCACGCGGGAAAGTGTTATCTGATCGAGTTGGATGGGACGGAGCCGCGCACCATCGTGCTGGAGGGCAAAACGGAGATTCGCAAGATAGAGTGGATACCGAATTCGTTTAATTTGGCGGGATTCCATGTAAATTCGGCCGATCCGCCTACATTTGAGAAGTATTTTGCTGGCGATTCCGCGCTTTCGGGGCAAGCGGTATACCGGACGTTGACAAACGGCAAGAATGAGATGATTGGGGATCTTGCGGCAACCCGGCTACGTCCTGGGGAAGCATATTGGGTGTATTGCAAGGGTGCATCGTCCTTTTCGGGGCCGCTCAAGGTTGATTTCGATCTTCGGGAAGGATTGGATTATGGAAAGGACCTTTTAGAGCAGACGCTGCGGTTGAAAAATGTGTCATTGGAGGAGAGGACGGTAACGGTGCGGTTGCGGCCGTCGACCCGGCCGGTGAAGAGCAGCGTCAAGAGCGAGCTGCCCGTTTATGGGGGCGATGTAGCGCTTTCTTTTATACGTTTACTGGCGTGGCGGCCTTTGGAAGAGCCGCTTGTTTTTCCTTTGGCGCCGGGGATCGAGCAGGATCTGCGGCTGGCGGTGCGGCGTGCCGCGATGAAAAAGCCGGGGTTGCCGGACGCTGTGTATGAGAGCATACTCGAGGTTTCGGACGACAAGGGGTCATTTTTCGAGATTCCAGTTTCTGCCAAGGCGGGGGGTGACACGGCAGGCCTGTGGGTGGGAAATGTCAAGGTCAATGCCATAAGCGAGGCGGGGAATGCCGCGGATTCGGTGACTCCGACCCCGACGGCGTCCGAGTTTACATTCCGGATTATTGTTCATGTGGATGAATCGGGCGCAGGGCGTTTGCTTCAGCATGTTACGTTGATGCAAGTGCAGGCGGTGCGTGAACCGGACCCGGACAATCCGGGTCATTACATCGAGACGGCGCCCCCCCGTTATGTCTTGCTGACCAACGACACCCTGATTTCACAATATGAAGGCATTTCGATGCGGGATGGAAAGCTTGTGGGGCGGCGTATCACCGCGCCGGTGTTTGGGTTCCGCGATCCCGTGTCTCTGACGGGAGATATTGGGACAGCGTTCGAGGCGACTCTGACGATGCCGTATGACGATGCATTGAATCCCTTCCTCCACCGCTATCATCCTGATCACGACAACAAGGATGAGCGGTACTCCAGCACGCTTGCGGAGGGGAAGGAATCATTTACCTTCGAACGGGCAATCCGGCTGGAGTTCAGCGCGGAGGATCCGGATGACATTGACCCGCCGGAATGGGGTGACAAACTCCTCGGGGGGATTTACCGGGAAACGATTACCGGCGTACACAAACGCGATCTTCATGTGCAGGGCACCTTCCTGCTCACGCGGGTGGTGGATGTGGCGCTGTTAAATGACGGCAATTAGTTGAATGGCGGCGCGGTGGCGCGCCGCCTTCTTGCGTAGCACGATAACCATGCCATTGGCAACAGTACGATGGGAAGCGAAACGATGCATACGAGCAACGCAGCCACAGTTTTGAGGAAGCGGGTTGGAACACAGGCTCGGGGCCTGTTGAGGCGCGCCACATTTGTTCTTGCGGCATGCCTGTTCTTGCCCTTGTGTGGAACAGCCTGGGCGGTTCAGGTCCTCTACCAGGACGATTTCGAGTCGGAGGACAATCTGGAGAACTGGGCCTTGTCGGGAGATTGGCGGTTCAAGGCCAACAGCGCCTGTTTGCCCAACCAGTTGGGGTATAACAGTCCATCGACGGCGTTAGTGTTCGATTATGCCGGCGAATGCGCTTACCGCAACAGCCGTATCGGGTTTGCCGCCATGCGGCATGATATCACGATTCCCATCACGCTGCCGACAGTCACGTTGGAATGGCAGGATTATGTGGGGGCGGAAGTGGGGTCCGACTTTTATTTTGTGCAGGTATCCACGGACGGGGGGGCCTCTTGGCCCATAGAAATTTTCCGAGACAGTGTGGATGAGACCTTCTGGGATGTTGAGACGGTCGATTTGACGGCATTTATCGGGCAACAGATCCGGCTTCGTTTTGGTTTCGTTGCAGACGCCACTATTACAAATTATGGGTGGTATGTAGATGATGTGCGCATTTTTGGGGAACCGCTGGCCGAGGGCGTAAGCGCGATTGCATTGAATGGCGCCACGGTGACGGAGGGGGATGCCGGGACCGTGTCCATGGGGTTCACGCTGGACATTCAGCCGCCCAATCTCAACCCCATTGAACTGGAGCATGCGACGGTGAATGGCACGGCGATTGCGGGGCTTGATTTCACGGGTACTTCGGGCCCGTTGGAGATTCCCGCCAATATGAGCACCTATACTATTAATGTTGCCATTTTGGGGGATGCGCTATTTGAGCCCACGGAGTTTTTTGAACTGGTGATATCCAATCCTTCGAGTAATGCCACTATCACGCTGGACCGTGCAACGGGAACCATACTGGACGACGATGATCTGGAGTGTCTCTATGAAGAGGATTTTGAGACGCCGGAGGGTACATTTCCGTGGACCACGGGGTATCCGCCCAGTCAGCAACCGAATGACCCGGATTGTACTCCGGACCCGAACGATCCTGGTTGTGCCTTGAAGTTGTGGCATATTCAGCCGGTGAGCCAATGTTTGACGGGGGCCGCGGGGCCGGGGTACAGGAGCCCCACCCATGCGCTAGTGTTTAATGACGAGGCGACGTGCACGTACGACACACCCGGGGGCGTGGAGGGGAGTGTGGCGATGACGAGCGGAATCGACATTCCGGACGTGGACGCGCTGACGGCACAACTGAGTTTCAAGCACTTTCTTGAGATTGCGTACAATGCGATTCAGCCACAGGCCACCACGGCGTATGTCGAGATTTCGACCAATGCGGGGATAGATTGGGAGATTCTCAAGTCGTATTCGCCGCCCACGTTGTCGGACGAGCATTTTGTGATTCCTTGGAGCGAGGAGGTCATCAGCCTTTCGGAGTACCTGGGCAAGGATGTATTTATCCGGTTCAGGTTTGTCCAGCCGGATGAAATCAATTCGCATCAGGCACGGGGCTGGTATATTGATGATTTCAAAATTTGTTACGCGCCACGGCCGAGCGGCGTCAGTAAAGTGATTGTGGACGATGCTTCGGGGCAGGAAGGCAATGTTGGTTCCGGACTGCTCTCTTTCCCGGTGACAGTAGTGCCTCAGAATCCGCAACCGATCACACTCTCGTTTACCACAGCGCCCGTGACCGCGCCCAATGCTGCAATCCCGGATGTGGATTATGTGAGCACAAGCGGGTCCCGTGTGATTCCTGCCAATACCTCCGCGGGGTCGTTTGACATTGTACTGATCGGCGACGATCAGCCAGAGCCGTCCGAGGAAAAATTCAAAGTCAACGTACTCGGTGTTTCTCCCAATGTATATTTGGTGAATTCCGAGGCGATTGGCACGATCCTGGATGATGATACGCCCTCAACGTTTTCAGTAGGTGTTAAAAATACGAATCCTCCTGTAGTGGAGGTTCCGGAAGCTGCCGGGACCGTTACCTTTGACGTGGTGCTGAGCCAGGCCCGCACCGTGCCCATCACGGTAACCTATACCACCGAGGACATCACCGCGCTGGCCGGACAGGGGTTGGACTATCTGCCCTCTTCCGGCACGCTGACGTTCCCTGCCAACACGACGAAGAAGACGATGACCGTCACGATTCTGGATGACAACCAACAGGATCCGGACGAGACATTCTACATCACGCTGACCACCGAATCGTCTTATGCACAAGGCGGCAGCACGGCTATCACGATTATCGACAACGAACCAGGGCCTCCGCCGGGAGCAAGCGACCTTACCATCGGAGATACGTCCGTAGTGGAAGGCAGTTGCGCAAATATCAGCGTGCCGGCGCCCTGCGATCAGATTTATCATGCCACATTCCTTATCGAATTGGACCATGACAATGCCGGTGATATTTCGATGGATTACTTTACCACCGGCCTCACGGCAACAGATGGCGAAGACTATATAGGAATTGAAGGGACGGTGACCATCCCGGCGTTTACGACGCAGGCCGTGCTGACGGTGGACATCCAGGCGGACCGCAAGATTGAAGGCGGCGCTGATCGCGCAGAATATTTCGATCTTGTCCTGTTTAACCCGCAGGGCAACGTCAACGTTATATCAAACCGCGGCCGTTGCACCATCCGTGATGATGACTTCGAAGCCACGTTATTCGGCCTCAATGAAGGCGACATCACGTTGCGTGATCTTGATGAAGCCGTGCCGGAGACGAGCCCGCTAGTAGGGGTGCCGCTTGACTTTACCGCAGCGGAATTCAAGGGGTTTGACTATAGCCGCCTGTTCGGTTTCCACAACGACTTTCTTGTGGCCGTAAATCTGGTGAATGGAACCTATAGCAATGCCGCCAACCTGAGCGCCATCACCACCGGGAACCTGAGTGGATTGGCCTGGGACCATACCAATGGCCGTGCCATTGTCACCTCCACCAGCGGCGAGGTGCTGGTGATCAATATTAACAATGGAACCGTTTTGAGCAATCAGCCGCTGGGGCCGGCGTGGGAAGCGGTGGCGGTGCATCCCACGAGCGGCCGTATTTACGGAATCGCGCGAAATGGCGCAGCAGCCGAACTGTATCAGATTCAACCGGCTTTGACGGGATGGCAATGCACATTGATTGGAAATCTCACCGGGGTGACCGCAGCGGCGGGGGAAGCCGGATTCTGGGATTGTGACTTCGATGACCGCACGGGCAAGCTGTATGTCAACGTTTACGTGGATGGAGGCGCCGACCCAGATTATTGGGAGACACTTCAGGTAGATTTGCGATCCCTGAATGCTCCGGGCAATTTGGATACGCGCGTAATATTGCAGGAGCCCCCTGTTTCTTCGATGGCCATTGCCACTCCGCCGCCCCCCCCCTCGGTGGAATGGACGGGTGACCTCTACTATGACGGAGGATCGCCTACGGGAATGCAGATGGTGGGCGTGGACAATGCCGGTGTAGGCCGGGTGGTGACGGGGATCGGGGATGTCAACGGCGATACGTTCGAGGATTTTATGTTTACGGCGCCGGATGAGCCTGTTGATTCGCTGACGGACGCAGGAATGGTATTCATTTTCTTTGGCGGGCCGGCCGGAACTTCTTCGATCATCAACGATTATTTGCGAAAGGATGCTGCGATTGGCCCGGATAACCCTGATGCTTCTCAAGAAATTGTGATTACGGGAAGCGCTGCCTCGGAACATCTAGGACTGAGCGCCACCGGCCTAGGAGATATGAACGGTGATGGCATCGCGGAATTCGCCTTGGGCTGGACCAATGCCGCCAACCGGGGCGGTGTATTCCTCATTTACGGCAGCCGTACCTTCCCCGCCAGTTTCGCCACATCCTCCATAGGCGACACTGCGGCAGGGGCCGCCGTGAAGGGTGTGAAGATCATTGGAGCAGACGACGGTGATGGCGCGGGCGCCTCTGTCGCCAAGGCAGGCGATTTCGACGCAAACGGCCTTCCCGATCTTATTGTCGGCGCTCCGACGGCGGGTGCGGGTGCAGCGCCGGGTGCGGGGGCCGCGTATATTGTTTTCGGTTCCAGTTCAGGCATAGGCTCCAACGGGCTTATCCAGTTGCAGGCGCTTGCCCCGACGCAAGGCATTCGGATCCTCGGCGAGACCGTGGGATCTGGTTTTGGCACGAGCGTTAGCGGTATTGGGGATTTCAACGGCGATGGAGTTGAGGACGTGGCCATTGGAGCGCCCGCCGCGACGAGCAATCAGGGCAATGTCATCATCATCTTTGGTCATGTGGACTACAAGGAAAGCGATGCCCCCAATCCGATCAATCTTGCCCGGTTGAGTGATGGGAACATGCCTTCGCTTCCAAATTCACTGTATTTCACCCTGAATATGCCGGATGAGGGGGGATTGGCCTCCATGGTCAACCCCGGATTCTTGACGCCTCCTTTCCAGCCGGGTGACCTGGGACTCCTTCCAGGCATGCGCCTTACCGGAGAAGGCGGTGGTTTCGGCAAAGCGCTGAGTAGCTTGGGCGATGCCAACGGCGATGGGATCGATGATATGATAACTGCCGCGCCAACGTATGATGGTTCGGCGGCGGCAGAACGGCATTGGGGCCGGTGTTATCTTGTGCTTGGCGCGGCGGGGGAGCTGCATCAACCGGAGAGCTTGGCCTCCGATGTTGGCAGTTCGGTTCCGGGGCTTTTGCTGACAGGGATAGACCAGGGGGATGCCGTGGGCGCCTCTGTAGCGGGTGCGGGGGATATCAACGGCGATGGCCTGATGGATGCGCTGATTGGCGCGGCGAATGGAACACCAGGCGGGTTTGGAGGCGAGGCGTACGTGCTGTGGGGTTCCCGCGGCTTACAAGGCGAACTGTCCTTGCGTGATTTGAGTTCCCTGGGCGGGGCTTCCTCGCCTGGAAAATACCTCTACAGCACGCACTCAGGGACTGATTTCTCGCTGGGGCTTTGTGTTGCGGCGGCGGGCGATCTCAATAGTGACAATGTAGGCGATTATCTTGTGGGCCGCAAGGGTGGCGCCTTTGTGTTATTGGGTTCGGCAATCACCGAGGCTGCGGAGTATAAGAATCGGATCCGCTCGGCAGTGGGGCTGCTGGGCAATTTGCCCGGCGGGGACACTGTAGGCTTGGACAACGATGTCCACCGGGAGGTTGGACTGACGGGCAACGGCAGTGTGTCGCAACCGGTGTCCAGGGTGACGATTAACTTCACTGGCGGCGGTTTTGGCAGTGAATTGCTGAATGCGAGCACGCAATCGGTCACGCTTTACCGCCGCGCCGCGCCGGATGTGCCGGTGGGCAATGGCCCTGAAGACGATGATAAATGGATTCCCGCAGGGGTGCATTGGCTGGTGCTTACGGATCGCGATGATTTCAGCAATTCCACGATCGAGTTTTATTACCGGCCGGGAGATGTCGCCGGCCTCAACCTGGATAAGATAGGCGTATTCTATGCGAAGCCAGGCGCGGCGTTGAGTGAAAACACCGCGTGGTCCTGGTTGCCTTTTGTCCATGACCCCGACCGGGGTGTCTTTTCGGTGACGCGCAAACATAACGATGACCCGCAAGCAGAGTTCAATGGCTATTATGCGTTGATTCAGGCGGATCTTATTACGTATCTTGGGGGCGTCATACCGGCGGTGGGAGTGACGCCGGACAACCTCTCTGCCAAAGGTCCCGTGGTGTCCCCGCCGGAAAGGGCGTTCTGGCATTCCCGTGAAAAACGCCTGTACGCGGTGAATGAGGGTCCGCTCACCATCCAATGGCGGAATCTCGCCGATGAGATCGTGAGCGAGGTGCAGGCATACAACTTGTGGCCGCCCGCGAGCCGCGGCGTGTACCAAGATTACATAGCGGACAGCACGTCGATTAATTTGAGCAGTGTTTCCGATCAGATCACATTCCAATATGCGAAGCTCACGGATTATGACGATGCGTTTGTCAACTTGGCGCCTGTGGACTCGGACAAGGTATTGACGGAGAAGAGTTTTAAGGCCAAGCTGAACGTAAGCGATGTCTCGGCGACGGCGCGGGCTCTTGTCTTGTTGTCCACCCAAGCCTATCCGGATCAGGGGAATATTTACTTCCAGTTCGTGCGGGTAGTGCAGTGGTCCAATCCGGAGGTAATCAAAGGCGGGGCATCCGGGGTGCAATGGCCGGTAGGCCAATACATTGCGGGGGCGACCGATACGAACTATGCCACTTATCATGATGAGGCGACGGGATCCCCGTATGTGTTGTTTGGGAATGCGCCCTATGCGCCGTACACGGCCCGCTATCCTGGTTTCTATGATCGTGCGACACGCACGGGAACAATCGTTCCGGTGAATGTCAAGCGCGGCAGTGAAAGTGATCTTGTGCTGGCCTTCTATCAGCAGGGCCGGAAACTCCTGGATGGCACGACCGGCGGTTTTGTCTTGAATCCATCCACCCACCAGCCCATACCGTCGTTTGCATGGCCGTATGCGGCCACCAAGTATCTGCTCGGATGGCCGTCCGGTCTCGACACCATCGTGATTGCGAAACAGAATGGCACAGGAGAGTTGGATATCACCAAGTACGGGGCAGAGTTAGACGTGTATGTTCAAAACACTCCTTCATCGCCAGGGTTCAACCCCAACGAAGAGCATGCCATTATTGCGCCCTACGGAGGGGGCCAGGCGATGTTCGCGTTACGCAATGATCTCAATAAATTCAGTAATCCCAGTGCTTCAGACTTCACGTCGGCGCCGTGCGCGATTCTGGTCTACCGCGATCCGAACGACCTTACCCTAGATGGCACGCCCCGGATGAAGACCCAGCCGTTTAGCGTGGTGGCCACCCAGGGAATCTATACCTTCGGGCCGTGGCCGGGGGTCAGCGGCACGGAGGACCCCTATGAAGGAACAGCGGGCGACTTTATCCAACCGCCGTATCCGTTGAGTATCTTTGCGTACAGCGCCGACAATACCTACACATCGGATTCCGCAGATTATGTGTTTGAAGATCGCACCGGGCATCACTGGGCGAAATCGGCCACTGGCACCGAAGCCTCGTTGAAAATGCATTTCTATTATCCCGTCAAGGATGATTTCTACTTCCCGCAGGCGTATCTGAGTAAATACCCGGACCGCAATTTTGTGGTGGGCGGCGACGATGTGCCCTTCCTTGACGGTGGTCCGTCGGTGGAGAGACTTGATCCGGTGGATGTACAGTATCAAACCATCTGGCCGGATGACATCCCCACCATGAACCTGGGTGAAGTGTTGATTGAGGCGAAATATGGTTTGCCGCAAATAAACGGGCAATGCAGTGTGGACGTGGTGTATATGGAGTCCGGCGCGGCAGCGCCGAGTGTGCGGTTGATAGACCCAGTCATTACCCGTGAAGTGCCCTTGACGGGAGTACCCGCGGATGCCGCCGTTGGCAACCGCGGCCCGGAAATCGTTTTCCCCACGTTGCCTCCGGCCTTGAATTACCGGTTAAGCTACGATCCGCTACGACGGATGCTTCAATTCAAGGGAATTCTGATCGATCCGGTCACGGGATTTGACTACGTATTGCTCAATGTGTTTAGTACGGCGGACAAGAATCTTATCCTTGCTCTAAGCGCCGACGGCAGTAACACTAATTCGGATTGGTACAAGGCGGTGGATGCGCTTGCCACGCTGGCAGCGGATGTCCATGTCATCAACAACAGCGCCACGGATCCCTATACCGTGTTGGCCCTGACAACGGGGAACGCGCAAGGCACGGGCTATGTAACGCTGGCGATGCAGAATGCCACGCAGTGCAGCCCGCTTCCCGTGAGCCTTGAAATCATGAAGGTGGCGGACAACCTCAATCCGGGCAAGATCGCGGTGGTGAAGCCGGCGTGTGTGTTCGAGGAAAAACTGACGCTGATGAGCACGCTTGATTTTGGCGGGCATCCGGAGAATTTCGAGTTCGAGTGGCTGTATGTCCCGGATGATGGCGGGACCATTCCGGACCCGCCCGATCCCGCGGATCCTACGGACCCATGGGATGTGCCCCCGCTGGGGAGTCCGGCCAGTGGCACGGGGCTCAATACCATTACCATCCAAGGGCCGGGGTTGCTCACCTTGACGGACAACTGGTTTGCGCTCCGATACAAGCGCGTGGGAGGAGCAGAGCCATGGGGGGATAACTGGAGCACATGGACGCCCGCGCAGTTGGCGGAAGGCTGGATCAAGCGCGTGGTCGGTGAGATCAATCCGTACAACCAGCGGGCGAGCGGCGGTGGCATTGAAGGAGCTGAACAGTGTTTTGCCTCTTTTGGCACCGAAGCACCCAACACGCTGGTCAGCATGATTAGTCAGGCAGGGCCGCGGTGGACGGGGAGCGTCCCGCTGAACTGCGATAATCTGGACGACTTCGGGCTAATTCCTATTTATGAGACCGTGCTCAATCGCGGTGCGGATCTCAGCATCAACGCGTTGTCCCCGGTGGATAATCCCGGGGTGAATACTGCCCTGTTGCTGGTGGCCAGCCGGATCTGCGAGCTGTATGCGCTTTTGGGCAACGAAGCCTATGCCGATGCCGAGGATCCGACTATCGCATTTGGCACGGAAGACGGAACCTACGGGGCGGAGGCGACAACCATTCATGCCTTTATGAATCAAACCTCCTCGTTGCTTGAGGAGGAATTGGCGTTGCTGCGCGGACGTGACGACACCTTTGCGCCGTCTGTCGAAGTGTACCCTGTCTACAACAGGCTCATGTGGAATTTCACCAATGACATGACCGGCGGAGAAGTGGCGTACGCCATGAACTACAACATTCTCGATGCCGTCGAGGGTGGGGATGGGGTCATCAGCGAGGCAGATGCCAAGCGCCTGTATCCCCAGGGGCACGGCGATGCGTGGGGTCATTACCTGACCGCGATGACCACCTACTATATGCTGCTGCGCCATCCTTTCTACACCTGGGTGCCGCGCTCCGAAGCAAAACTTGTGGGCGGGGAAGCCGTCACCGTGGATTACCTGGACGAACGGAAGTTCGCAAGTGTAGCGGCGGCAAAGGCAAAAGCCGGCGCTGAAATCGTGAACCTCACCTATCGCAGCGCCTATGTCGAGGATCCCGAGGATCAATGGCAGGGCTTAAAGGATACGAAACCGGAACGGGCCTGGGGCTTTTCTGAATGGGCCACCCGGGCCGGTCAAGGCGCGTATATTGACTGGGTGGCCGCGAATGCGATTTTACGCGCGGAAGATCCAGTCCCCGAACACACTAGTATCCAGAAGATAGACCGTACCACGGTGCTCGACATAAACCAAGTGGCGTTGGATTATGGCTGTATTCAGGCGAAAGTGGATGAAGCCGATCTTGGGTTGAATCCGCTCGGCTTGGGAAATAATGTTATTCCGTTCGACATCAGCCCGTCGCTGATCGATGACGGACTGACCCATTTTGAGCAGATATGGGATCGGGCAAAAACGGCATTGAACAATGCCGCCGCAGCCTTCAATCACGCGAACGATTCAACCCAGCTTCTGCGCAAACAGAATGACTCCATTCAGCAGTTCCAACGGACCGTGCTGGATACCGAACTGGACTACCAGGCGCGGCTCATCGAAATCTTTGGGTACCCCTATGAAGATGATATCGGCCCTGGCGGACTCTACGCGGAGGGATATGACGGGCCGGATCTATATCACTATATGCTTTCGGATGACTCGGCGCTGCAGCAAGACTCGCAGTATCAAGTACTGCCGTACAACACTACAAGCACCGGAGACACCCAAACGAATATTCCCTCTATCGCCGAAAGTTTAGCGGATGACTTTGCGGCGGAAGATGAATACAACGTCGGCACCGGCGAGTATGTGTTCGAGGTTACCGTACACAACTATGGTGCAGTACAAACCTGCGATCCCCTTTATGAACCCCCAGATGAAGGGGAGGATGAAGGGGACCATGAGGGTCTAGATGACATTGCAGGCTGCGCGTCTCTCGCTGAAAGCGGCGTGGTGCCCGATGTGCCGATCACGGTTGAATACAACATGGCGATGGACAAGAATTTCTTTGGCATCACCAAGCCCAGTTCATGGACCGGACAACGGCGTGCGCCAGGCGAAATCCAGAATGCCCGCTCCGATCTTATCCAGGCCGTGGGCGGCTTTATGGACAAGGTTGAGTCCTACAACGCCTTTGTGGCGGGTGTTGAAGACCAGCTCGAAAAAGTCGAAGCCCAGTATGGTGTAAGCGCCGAAGACCTCCAGTTGATGATCGATCGGAAGACCGCAAAGAAAAACGCGCAAGAGTATATTCTTGGCATGAAAGGACTTCAGTTCGGGTTGCGGACCCTGGCCACCATCGTGAACCTGATTTCGGAAGCAACCAAAGAGACCGTTCCGACCGTCACCGGGATCATTGTGGGCTTCTCGAACGGCATCATCATTGACGGTCTTGCTCCGGTGCGCGGCGGCTTGGGCCTGGTGGGCTCAGTGATAGTCGAAGCGCTCAAGGCGGCGGCCGACGGCGTCGAACTTGCCATCGTCAGTAAAGAACAGGAAGGCGTTCGGGCCGATGATCAGCTTGCGATTGACAAGCAGGAACTGGCAGCCCATTTCACCAATATGCAAACGCTTCTTGAACTTGAAAACATGCTGCGTAACGAGAGCAATCTCCGTCTGGCGCTGCATACCTCCCACGAGGGGGTGCTTCAAGCCATAGGCAATTATCAGAGGGCACTGGCGGATGGTCTGCGAACCATAGAACGCTGGGAGTTGTTCCACCGGCAAACCTCTGCCGATGTCCAGGAATTCCGGTATAAAGACATGGCTTTCCGCCTCTTCCGCAATGAAGCGCTCCAGAAGTACCGCGCTCAGTTCGATTTGGCGGCGCGCTATGCATACTTAGCGGCAAAGGCCTATGACTATGAAACCACGATGCTATCCAGCGATCCCTTGGCCGGGCAAAAGTTCCTGACCAACATCGTGCGTTCGCGGCAATTGGGCACCATCGCGGATGGCGAGCCGCAGACCGGCACCGGTCTCGCGGACTCCATGGCGGTCATGGCGCGCAACTTCCAGGTGTTGTCCGGTCAACTCGGCTTCAACAACCCGCAAGTCGAAACAAACCGGTTCTCCTTGCGGCATGAGTTGTTCCGCACATTGCCTGCCGCGGACAATCCGAACGATTCAACGTGGCGCGATACCTTGTCGCAAGACTACGCCACATTTGGCGTGGGCATCGCGGCGAATTTGTGGGACGTTACCGAATTCAGGCAGTTCTGCGTGCCTCCGGACGGATTCGGCCTGGTGGAGCCGGGCTTGGTGATACCATTCGGTACGACCATTAAGGAAGGCGAGAATTTCTTTGGCAACGACATGGGCGGTCTGGACAGTTCGTACGATTCTACCCAATTCGCCACCAAGATCCGGTCGGTCGGCGTATGGTTCAGCAACTACAATGCGCTGAGTTTGTCCAGCACGCCACGGGTCTGGTTGGTCCCCGCTGGCGTGGATCGGATGCGGTCGCCATCGGACACTAATGGGAAAACCCGGTCGTTTGTAGTGTTGGATCAAGTGTTGCCCGTGCCTTTCCCGATAGGCGAGAGCGACCTTGAAATTCCCACCTGGATCCCCTCGGTGGATTCGCTGGCGGGCAATCTTGTTCCAATCCGCCGCTATGGGCGGTTCCGCGCCTATCATGACAGCGGTGAGTTTACGGAAAGCGAGATGCAGCGCGACAGCCGTCTCATCGGGCGATCCGTGTGGAATTCCAAATGGATGTTGATCATTCCCGCAAGCACGCTTAACAGCGATCGCGAGGAAGGTCTTGCCCGCTTTATTCAAGGACGGATGGTGAACGGCGTGCGGGATGGGAACGGCGTCTCCGACATCAAGTTGTTCTTTGAAACCTATGCCTTCCCGCGGTTGAAGAAAGCAGAGCAGACAACAGGAAAAGAATAAGTGAGTTTTTGGACACAGAACCAGCCGGGCCGGCGCGCGCGTGCGGCACCCTGGGGCAACGGCGTATATGCCGCGGCCCTGGCTGCGGTCTGTTGTCTGATCGTTACTGCCTCGATAGGGTATGCCGCGGACAAGAGCGGTGTGTCGTTCCAGAGTGTCGTCTTACCCAGTGGCCCGGGATCGATTAAGGGCATGGACGGCGATATTGACCCTGATCTTACTAGTGGCGCCGCCGAATACGAAGTGGGCATTGAAACGCCGCCCGGGACGAACGACATGGCCCCGGAGGACCTTGGGCTGGCGTACAGCAGCGGCGGCGGCAATGGCGTTGTGGGGTTCGGCTGGGGCATGGACGCGCCATTCGTCCAGCGGCGTCCGGAGCGGCCTTTCATGCGGTATGTGGATGAAAACAACAACGTGGATGATGATCACGATGGCACTATAGATGAACCCGATGAATTGGACCGCTTTATATGCGCGGAACATGACATGCCGTCCTATCTCATTCGGCGGGAGGACGGGTATTTCTTTGGGAGAATAGAAGGGCCGTTCGTTCGCTATGAGCGGTCCGGTGACTCCTGGGTGGGAACATTGCCGAACGGCGCCCGCCGGGAATTTGGCCTGACAGCCGCCTCCAGGATTGAACACCCGGCCACGGGTAAGACATTCCGCTGGAATATCGAGCAGGAAACGGATACGAACGGCAATATGATCCGCTATTTCTATACCTCGTTCCCCGGCCCGGAGAACCAATACCAGCTTTATCTCAGCCGCATTGAATACGGTCCCGGCGCTCCGCCCTGGGATAATTTTCATTTTGTCGCATTCGAGTATGAGCCGCGACAGGATGTGCTGGAAAACGGCAGTGCCGGGTTTCTCCTCCGGACGGGTATGCGCCTGAAGACCATCTTCGTTGGAACCCAGGGCCCGGATCTTCCGGGACATCTGGCGGGGGATTTTAATGGAGATGGCATCCCAGACCGGCTTAACCGGAAATATGTGCTCGAATATGACGGCCATCCGGTATACTCGCGGTTGGGATCTATCACGCAATACGGTGCGGACGGTACAACCGCGCTTCCGTCTCAGCGCTTCTCCTACACCACCTTCAATCCGCCCGGGAGTGTTTCGGCTATGAACTCCCGCTTGGGAACGTTCAATCCGCCCGATCAACTTATGGACAAGGACTGGGTGGAGATCAGTGATCTGAATGGGGACGGGTTGGCGGATATTCTGCGCACCAATCCCGCAGGGGGGCTTCACATCGCCTATCTTAATCAGGGGGAAGTAAATGAGGATGGCCGAAAGGTGCGCTGGAGCGATGGAATTGTGATTGGCGGGGACCCGCAAACATTCACGGTGACCCTGTCGGCGATGTCGAATGCCGTGGCGCAGCTTAATGATGTCAATGGCGATGCGCGGGCGGATTTGGTGTATAAATCCGGTCCTTTTGACGTGTTCTATTTTAAAAATGAGGTGGTTGGCGGCCTGCCCCAATGGGGAAACCGCACCCGGCTTAACCTGTTTCCCGGGAGCGCCGCGCCGCCCTCGCCGTTTGATACGGACAATGTGGAAACAGCGGATATTGATGGGGATACGCGCATAGACGTATATCAGAGCATTTCTGTTGGCGGGTTAACGCACCTCCGCGTCTGGCTCAATTTGAACGGGGGCGCGTATTCATCGCCGTACACCGTTCCGCAACAGTTCAGTTTCCAACTTTCCGATCCTGGTGTTGAGGGAACGGAATTTAATGGCGATGAGATCCCCGATATTGTGCGTATCCGGACCACTGGAGTAGAAGTGGCGCCGGGATTGTGCCATGGACAACAAGGCCCGATTATTTTCGCGCCCTTTCCAGACATCGTGCTTACGTCGACACAGCTTGACCATGCCTCACTGGAAGACATTTCGGGCGATGGTTTGCCCGATCTTGTTATCGAACGGGCCGCGCCCGGTGAAGTGTGGTATTGGCTTAACCTGGGCTTTTACCGCTTCGATAACAAGCGCGTTATTACGGATTTGCCCATTCCCATCGGGAGCACCCCGGCCCTGCGCTGGGCGGATTTCAACGGGAATGGAACGGTTGATCTTGCCTACGCGGACCCCTATATGGATCCCCCGCTCACGATTGTGGATCTGGGGGAAGCGCTGGGGTGTGTTCCCGCCCCCAATTTGCTCACGAAAGTGGACAATGGGTTGGGGCGCATCATCCAGATGGACTATAAGTCGTCGATCCAGTTCTGTCTTGCGGATGCCGCCGCCGGAACGCCGTGGCCGGATCCGGTGCCCACGCCCGTCCAAGTGGTTTCATCCATCACGGTGGATAATTCTCTTGGCAACAGCCAGCGGACGGAATTTCACTATCATGATGGGTATTATCATCCCGTGGAGTTGCTCTTTACGGGGTTTGGACGAGTGGATGTACGTAAGCAGGGTGGTTCCAGCGCCCCGGCTCTGGTGGATCGCTATACCTTCGATGTGGGCCGGGATATCTTTGAATTACAGGGGTCGCTGTTGCGGCATTCCGCCGAAACGGAGGACGGACAGGTATTTTGGGAAGAAACGAGCGCCTACGAAGCCCCGGTGCTGGCTGTCGGCGTTGACGGGCGTGAAATTCGCTATCCGCAGTGTGTGGCGGAGGAAAAGACGCTGTACGAACTGGGCAATGGCGCCCCAAAGACAACCCGGACGGAATTCGCGCATGATGAATATGGCAATGAGATCGAAGTGCGCGAGTTAGGGGTGGTGGACGAAGGAAATCCGGATGCATCGGGCGACGAACGCGTCGTAACCACGGAATACGCCATAAATCTTGAGACATGGATAGTGAACAAGCCCATCCGTGAAATTACCGCGGATTTGGAAGGCGACCGGGTTCTTCGTTCGGAAACCTACTATGACGATGAGACGTTTTCTGGAGAAAACTTCGGGGAAGTGATTCGTGGAAATGAGACACTCAGGCTCGAGTGGGATGACGCTGACGATGAAACGGATCTTTATATCATTGACCGGAAGCGGTATGACGCCTTTGGGAATGTCATGTTCCTGATCGACCCGCTTGCCGAAGTCACGGAAGACGGCATCAATGACGATCTTGGGCACTACCGCACCATTGTGTATGACGATCGCTTTCATAGTTTTCCCGCGGGGGAAATTATTCACGTGGGTGGCGGAAAAGACGATCTCACCCTCGGCGCGGCCTATGATGAAGGCTTCGCCGCTGTGGTGTCCTCGACGGATTTCAATGGCGTCGTGACGTCTTATGGCTACGATGCGTTTGGGCGTTTCAGCAGTTCCGTGCGGCCTGGCGATGATCCTGCATACCCCACGCTTACCTACCGTTATGTGCTGGGCGAGCCTTTCGGAAGCGGCGCGGTCAACTATGTGGAGACATGGTTGCTTGATCGCCGCCCGGGCGAGGCCGGACCGGAAATGCGCGATCATTATTTCATTTCGCGATCCTATCTGGATGGTTTGGGCCGCAAGTTGATGGACAAGGAGGAAGCGGAGCCTGCTCCGGGAAGTTCGATTCCGCGCGTGGCGGTGCGTAATGCTTCACAATTTAATGAACGGGGCGAGACGGAAATTGTACTGCAGCCGTTTTTCACGATGATGCCGGGGGATACGTTGGATGCGCTGCTGGCATTTGAAGATGTTGCCGCCTCTGGTTGGCAGGGAACCTTCCATCTGGAAGGCGCTCTTGTGGATCTCGCCCTGGCTGATGCGCCGAAAACCGCTCTCACGTATGACGCCCTCTTGCGGGAAAGAACGGCTGCGAATCCCGACGGCACGCAGAGCCGCAAGGAAAACGAGCCGCTCATTCTGAAACTCTATGATGAGAACGACAACGATCCTGCATCACCGTTCCATGACACGCCGAAGCTTCAGTATACGGACGGCCTGGGGCGTCTGGTGCAATTGGACGAGGTGGTCCGGATCACGAATGGCGGCGATCCCTCAGAAGACCTTGTTACTTGGACCACCCGATATGAATACCGGACGGACGACCTTCTGACGCGCATCATTGACGCGCAGGGCAATGAGAAGATCATGGGGTACGATGGATTCCAGGAACTCATTTACGTCAATGACTGTAATTCCGGTGAAAAGACACTTGGTTACGATAATAATGGCAATTTGGTGGAGACGCTGGATGCAATGGGTCATTACATCGCGTATTTCTACGATGGAGCGAACCGGCTCATTGCAAAAGACTACTTTGATGAAGAGGAGTTGTATTCCGCCGGATTCGTCTACGATCCGCTGGAACCGCTGAGCCCGGAGAACCGCGCGGACATTGTGTATTTCTATGATGATCCGTATGGTCCCATTGACGCCGGAAATGGTTCCGAAACAACCGCTGCAAACACCAAGGGGAAAACGGCATATGTCTGGAATCTGGCGGGTGAAACACACTATAGCTACGATGCCCGTGGCAACCTGACGTGGGCCGTTGTTAATCTCTGGGATCCCGATACAGGCCTTACCCTTCCTTACCAAACGACCTTGCACTACGATTCCCAGGATCGTGTGGCGGAGGTGGACTATCCGGATGGCGACCGCTGTGCATATGCGTACAACCAACGGTTGTTGCCGGCTGCCATCTCCGGCGGCGGTCCGCTGAATCGCGATGGCACGCCGTATATTCTGGCGGAAGCGGAGTATGGCCCCGCGGAAGAGCGCGTTCGCGAGGTGTTTGGCAATGGCGTTGTGATGGGTTATGCCTATGATGCGCGGGGCCGCCTTGTGGACGCGTCGGTGGCCTCCAATGCAGCGCTCGATATGCCCTATATTCATTACCAGTATGTTTTCGATCCCGTATCGAATATCACGGCCGTTCATGATTTCCGCGCGGAGGCAACGCACCCCTATGGAGATCCGCGCCGCAATACGCAATTCTTCCAGTACGATGATTTATACCGCTTAACCCGCGCGCAGTATTCGTTCCAGGCTCCGGACGATCCAAGTCAGGACGATGGCCACATCGACTACCGCTACGACCGGCTGGGCAATATGACGTCCATGACCTCCGGAATCACTCATCTCTTCCGCGGTTATTCCGTGACCAACCTTGGCTCGATGAGTTATGGCGGCGATCTCGGCGCCTCCGGGCGCATTGGGCGCACAACTCCCGATCCCGGCCCGCATGCCCTGACACGCGCGGACACGGGGGATGCGATTCGGGAGTTCAGTTATGACGCTAATGGCAATCGCACACAGGGCGACGGCTTTTCCTGCACCTGGAATTTTGAAGATCAGCTTGTGGCCATCGAAGATAGTTCGATGCGGGCGGAGTACATGTACAATCACGACGGCCGCCGTGTATTGAAACGGGTCTGGCCTAAAAACGCCGAAGGCCTCTTGGCGGAGCGCCCGGCGGAAACCGTACGGTATCTCGGCAGGCATTTTGAGGTGCGTGAAGGCGGTCAACCCACCAAATATGTGTTCAATGGCAAGCAGCGCATTGCGAAAATCACGGGAACCCTGGATCCCGATGCCCTGCGGGTTCAGCGGTTCCACGCCTCCCCCGGGTGGAATCTCCTGAGCATGGCGGTGAATGCTGAAGATGCCGCGGCACAGTTGGGCATTGGAACGGATGCTGCGATCGATGGTGCATTTCGCTGGGAAAAGAGTGAGGAGGCGTTTGTTCCTGTAGCGGCGGAATCCTCTCTCCCCGCCGGCTCTATTTTTTGGCTCCATTTGATCGAACACCGGACATTGACGGTGACGGGCGCATATTCCGAGACGGGCTCCGCAACAATTCCAGTGCAAACAGGGTATGTTGCTCTTACGGGTCTTGAGGCGTTGCGTACAACGGATATTTTCCCGGATAGCCTTGACTTTGCCTGGTGTTACGATGTCAACGAAGCCATGTGGCACGCCCATGTAGGTGGCGAAGGAACGTTCCTGTCGGATATGCCTGACTTTATCCGCCCTGGAGAAGCGGTATTTGTGCGGACGGCGGATCCCGCGGAGATCGAGTTGCCGCCCACGGCGCGGCGCATCCAATATTACCACCAGGATTACTTGAAATCCTCGAACATTATTGCGGACGCCGCCGGAAACGTTCTTGAAGAAATCGTCTATTACCCCTTCGGCGAACCCCGCCAACATTTCCGGGCGGATAAGCGTGTTCAGGCGAATCCCTACCTGTTCGCACAAAAAGAACGGGACAAGGAAACAGGCCTGCACTACTTCGATGCGCGGTATCTTGCTGCTTCGCTCGGACGCTTTCTGCAGGTGGATCCGGAATTGGAGGATACACCCACCGAGTCGTTGTATGATCCACAGACCTTGCACGCCTATGGGTATGCCCGTAATAACCCCATCACCTATACCGATCCGACGGGGCTCTTTATCGAAACAGCCATTGCCAAGAAAAAGATGAAAGAGCTAAGCCCCTTTAGCGACCTCAACGTCGGCAATCCGAAGCTCACCTTATCCGAGCGCCGCGCACAGGTGTTTGGCGCGCTGAACGTCAAAAAAGGCGGTTCCATGCCGAAGTCCGGTCCGAATCTGGGCGGCTACGAGATTCCGAAATTAGTTATGGAAGCTCTGGAGATTGATAAAGGGAAACTTATGGACTCGAACCGCGCGCTGTCCGCGATTGCTCAGATGGCGGAGAACATTAAAAACAATTCTCCCAAAGACAAAAAGAACCGGATTGATGCGAACCAGTTTTTGAAACTTTTCACGAAGCCGCGAACCTTCGGACCGCTTCAGGAAGGGGTTCAGTTGACGAAAGGCGGGCTCGAGATCATTAGCGAGGAGACCTTTGCCGAAAAGTTTGGGAACAAGAAGTTGTCCAAACTCCTTGAGGGATTCAATACGCAGGAAGATTTCGAAAACAAATACAAGGAGCTTATGGGCGTTGCCGAGAAGAGTTTCAAGGGTAAGAAAGCTGAAGCGTTCAAGTTCAGCACCGAAGAAGTGAATAAGTTTATTGACAAATATATGAAGGAGTTCGAGGACAAGCAGGACCAACAGGAAAACCAGGCCAACGTCCAGAATCCGCCTCCGGGTCCTAATAATGAGGATGAGAATGAAGAATAAGTCAACGAGTATATGCGCTCATCAAGGCATGTTTGGGCGTATTTATAAGGCAAGGAGCAGAACCATGTATCGACGCACACAATTAATCATGCTGGGATGTGTACTCCTCGGGACGGCAGTGATAGCCGCCTCGGCATACGGCGGCATTCCCCAGCCCGGCCTTATCCTGTATGGAAAGGTCACGGACGATGGCGGCAATCTCTTGACACAAGGCGATCTGGTATGGACCTTCACCCCTACCGCGGGCGGAGAACCCCTTACCTTGACAGTCACCTTGCACGAACTCACGGGTACGGGAGGACCCTACTCCTACCGGATCGTGGTCCCATTGGAGGCGCCGGTGGAAAGCTTTCCCGCCTCGGGGGAGGCGATCCCCGTTGCCACGGCATCCGTGGAATATGTGCAGGAGTGCTCTGTCGTCGCCACGAGCATCCAGATCTCGCAAACCGTGATCTTCTCAACAGCGGACATTGGTTCAGCGAAGCGGGTGGATGTGTGCGCGGACTGCGACATGGTGCTGACGCCTTACCATTCGGCGGATATTGACCGTAACCACCGGTTCAATTTGAGTGAGTTCTTGCGCGTCGTAGAACTCAACACGGCCACGCTAACCCATGAGTACCATGTGGATAGCAGCACCCTGGACGGGTACTCGGTCGGAGCCGGTAACCGCATCGGCACGCCGCATTCCGGTGATTACTATGGCGGAGCGGACTGGCGCATCTCCGTTCATGAAATCGTGCGCATGATTGATCTCTTTGCCTCCACGCCAGAACATGCCTACAGCCCCGATTCTGCTTCCGAGGACGGATTCCGTAAAGGTTCGGGCGACGTTGCCAAGGGCGCGTCCTCTGCTGCCAAGGCCGGCATTTCCCCGGCTGATATCGAGTTTCGCCGCTATGTGCGTGGCGGTGCAATAGGCGCGGGCGCTTCTTTGGAAATTACGGTTATTATTTCCGGAAGCACCTCGGATCCTTTGAGCGCGGTTGGTCTTTCAGAATACTTGCCTGAAGGCTGGCTGTTTGAGGGCGCGGCGCAAAAGTCTCTGGCGGCCCCCATACCCGGGGCATCGGGCGATCTGGAATTTGCCTGGTACCCTGTTCCGCCCCTTCCTTATGAGTTTTCTTATAGGGTGAGTTTTTCCGATCCGGGCAGCGTGCTGGCCGGCATTGAGGCATTAGCAGGTGAAGGGCTTTACAGAACCAAAACAGGCGAGCATCAGACCCTTGTGCCTGTCGGGTTGTTCGAGGTGGGCCTTGGACTGCAGGATACGGACGGGGACGGCATTCTGGATGCCGAGGAAACGTTTAGTGATTCCGATGGTGATGGGATTCCCGATCTTGCGGACGTGGACTCTGATAATGATGGCATATCGGATCAGGAAGAAGCATTCTTTGATGGAGACCCGGACTATAACCCCTATGATCCGATTTACAATCCGGACGGCACTGACACCAATGCGGCTTCTCCGGACTCGGATAATGACGGAGTTTTTGACCCGGATGAAATTGAAGACGGCACCAGCCCTGTTGACCCTGAAAGCAAGGCTGGGCCGGTGCCTGCGGCAGGCGGTTTGGGATCGGTCCTGGCGGCGGGCCTTGTGGCCTTGGCGGGAGTGTTTGGCCTGCGGCGCGCACGGCGTACCGCCCGATAACGCAGACTGGGTGATTGACGGTTAGAACAAAAAGGTTTAACTGACCTGTAAAACGGAAGACTGAGGAACGACACATGAACGCACAGCATCCCTTCCAAATGGGAACTGCGGCCCGGCGTTTGCCTTGGGCCTGTGGCCTGATACTCCCCTTGGCGATCTTTCTCGCCGGAGCCGCCCATGCCTTGCCCACGGCAGAAGCAGGTGGACCTTACACCATCAATGAAGGGCAGCCCCTGAATCTGGATGGCACGGGCAGCTCGGATGGGGGAAATCCGCCGCTAACCTATGACTGGGATTTGGACAACAACGCTTCTTATGGCGACGTGACCGGAAGCACCCCAAGCGTCCCGTGGAATACCCTCAAAACCTACTTTGATGATGACACGCATACTATCGGGCTGCAAGTCACCGACAGCGTCTTGGCTACCGCCACGGACACCGCCACCGTCACCATTAACAACTTGGCGCCCACCGCCGAGGCAGGAGGCGACCAGACGATCAACGAAGGGCAAAGCCTCAGCCTCAATGGGTCGGGATCCTCAGATCCCGGTGGAGACACGCTTACCTACTCCTGGGATCTGAACAACGACACTGTGTTTGGCGATGTGACCGGGGCAACCCCCACCATCGACTGGGCAACGCTGAAGACCTTCATCACGGATGGGGCGAATACCGTCACCTTGCAGGTGACGGACACGGGCAACAGCGCCAATTTGTCCGGCACCGATACATTGACGGTCACCATCACTAATTTAGCGCCCACCGCCGATGCGGGAAGCAACCAGACCATCAATGAAGGGCAAAGCCTCAGCCTCGATGGATCGGGATCTTCGGATCCCGGTGGAGACACGCTTACCTACTCCTGGGATTTGAACAACGACACTGTGTTTGGCGATGTGACCGGGGCAACCCCCACCATCGACTGGGCAACGCTGAAGACCTTCATCACGGATGGGGCGAATACCGTCACCTTGCAGGTGACGGACACGGGCAACAGCGCCAATTTGTCCGGCACCGATACAATTACGGTTACGATTGACAACCTTAAGCCCACGGCGGAAGCAGATGGGCCCTACACCATCGACGAAGGCCAAATTCTGAATCTGGATGCTTCGGGTTCGACGGACCCCGGAGGGGACGTGCTCGCGTATACATGGGATTTCGACAATAACGGCAGTTATGGTGACGCCACGGGCGAAACCCCTGCGGTGGATTGGGCCACGCTCTCGGCCCATATTACGGATGGCACACACACCATTCGCCTGCAGGTAACCGACACGGGCAACAGTTCCAATAAGACTGACACGGACACGGCTACGGTGACGATAAACAATCTGGCGCCCACGGCAGATCCGGGCGGGCCATATGCCATTGATGAAGGACAAACGCTGGATCTGGATGGTTCGGGGTCAACGGACCCCGGCGGCGATTCCCTCTCCTATACATGGGACCTTGATGCCAACGGCACCTTCGGTGATGTGACCGGCGCAACCCCGTCGGTAGACTGGACCACGCTCAAAAACTTCATCACGGATGACGTGAACACCATCTACCTGCGGGTGACGGACACCGGCAATGACACTAACATGTCCAATACCGTCTCCACCACCGTGACCATCACCAATCTCGCGCCCAATGCTGAGTCAGGCGGTCCCTACACTATTAACGAGGGTCAGACGCTTAATTTGGATGCATCCGCTTCAAGCGATCCCGGCGGGGATGTTCTCACCTTTGGATGGGATCTCAATCAAGACAGTGTATTCGATGATGTAACCACCGCCACGCCTTCGATCCCGTGGTCAACCCTGATAACGTATTTCGATGATGGTGTCAACAACATCATATTACAGGTGACCGATACCGGCAACACACAAAATAAGATTCGTTACGCGTTCACCACGGTGACCATCAATAACCTTGCACCGGTATCAGATCCCGGCGGCCCCTATGCCATTGATGAGGGCCAGCCCCTTGCGCTGGATGCTTCCGGATCAAGCGATCCCGGTGGCGACGTGTTGTCTTACACATGGGACCTGAATAACGATGGCGCATTCGACGATGTAACGGGTGAGACACCGGCAGTTGCGTGGGCCACCCTGGCCACCTTTATCACCGATGGCGTGAACACCATTGTCTTGAAAGTTACGGACTCGGGCAATAGCACTAACCTCGATGCCTCCACAACAACTACGGTCACCATCACGAATCATGCCCCGGTGTCCGATGCCGGCGGCCCCTATACCATCGATGAGGGCGCCACACTGGATCTCGATGCCTCGGCGTCAACGGATCCTGGCGGGGATACGATGTTTTTCACCTGGGATCTCAACAATGACACCGTGTATGACGATGTCATTGGGGAAACGCCATCCGTTCCCTGGGTGGTGTTAAAAACCTTCTTCGATCAGGGAACCAACACTATCCGGGTGCGGGTCACCGATTCCGGGAATGCCGTAAACTTGAATACGGTGGACGCCACCTCCGTTACCATTATTGAGTTGCCTCCGGTGGGCGTGGATGATGCCTACACCACCGATGAGGACTCTGTTCTTGGGGTGGTGGCCCCCGGTGTCCTGGACAATGACTCCGATCCGGGCGGTGATCCCATAATGGTCGATGTCGGAAGTTCTGATACCACAAGCGCCGACGGGGTGACAGTCGTACTTTATGACGACGGCAGTTTTGCTTATGATCCGCGCAGTACGGCCGTGTTCAATGCGCTTCCTGCGGGGGCTTCCCGGGATGATACCTTCCAATACACGGTGGAAGACGCTGACGGCTCCGGTACCGCAATGGTCACGATTACCGTGAACGGCGTAAATGACGCCCCTCTTTTGGATGACACGGGCGACATGGTTCTCGATCCCATTGATGAGGATAACGTGGATTCGCCTGGCACGTTGGTCAGTGATTTGCTTACAAGCGGTCTTCCCGATCCAATTACGGATGTCGATACGGGAAATCCTGAAGGGATTGCCGTTACTGAAATCGACATAGCGAGCGGCGCGTGGGAATACCGGTTGAGTGGCTCGGCAACATGGGAGTCATTCGGCCTGATTTCTCCCGCCAATGCGTTGATGCTGCGGCCCGAGGATCGTGTGCGGTTTGTGCCAAATGCCAATTTTAACGGCACAGTGGATCCCGCCATTACGTTCCGGGCTTGGGACCAATCCGCCGGAACCCCCGGAGCCAACGCCGATGCCACCACAAATGGCCTTGATACGCCGTTCAGCACCGCGACGGACACCGCAAGCATGGTGGTCAATCCCGTGAATGATCCGCCGGTCATTGTGGACGATGTGGTTAGCACCAACGAAGAAACACCGTTGGATATTGATGTGCTTGCCAACGATACGGACGTCGAGGGACTTGACCCGGCCACCGTTTTTGTGACGGTTGAACCTCTGCACGGTTCCACGGGCGTTCTTATCACCGGCGCGATCACCTATATACCGGACACGGATTACTCCGGCCCCGACAGCTTTGTGTACCGCGTGCGGGATATTGGCGACAATGGCGCGCCGCCCCTTCTTGATTCAGCGACGGTCAATATTACGGTTGACGCCACGAATGACCCGCCGCATGCGGTAGACGATGTATCGGCAACGCGCGCCGGGGTTTCCGTCACAATCAATGTTTTGGCCAACGACAGCGACGTGGAAACCGAATTGGATCCCAATGTGACGGTGGTTGTGGATCCCACAGGGGGTGTAATTGAAAGTATAGATCCTGCCACGGGATTCATCACCTATCGGCCCAATGAGGATTTCCAGGGTATCGACCAGTTCACCTATCGCGTGTTTGACCAGGGACTTCCTTTGCCCGCATTGTCCGCCGACGCGAATGTACGGGTCGCGGTCAGCCAGACCGAGATTGTCGTTGACACCCTCGATGATAATGACGATGGCGTTTACAACGCAGGCGAATTTTCGTTGCGGGAGGCCTTCAATTTTATTGCCGACAGTGGCACCATCCAATTCGATCCCGCCCTCTTTACCCCTGGCGCCATGGCAACGATCAACCTCACGCTGGGCGAACTGGTGGCGGCGCGTGAATTCGCGATTGCCGGTCCTGGCGCCGGCCAGTTGGAGATAAGCGCCGACCAGGCCTCTCGTGTCATTGCGGTTACGGGGGGAACGCTGACCATTTCAGGGATTACGTTGACGCGGGGCCGGGTTCAGGATACCTTGGGGGGGGGGATCCATGTGGCGGCCACAGCAGGATTGATCCTCGACGGCAGCATTGTCTCTGAATGCACGGTTGAAGATACCAACGGCACGGCCGACGACCTCGGCGGCGGCATTGGTTGTGAAGGCGCATTGCAGATAACCAACTCGACGATTGCCAACAACACGGCAGGCGCTTTTGGCGGGGGTATTTACAGCGCCGGGCCGCTGGAAATCCTTAACACGACCATTTCCGGCAACACCGCGGTCACCGAAGATGGCGGCGGCATACACATGGAAGACGGCACAGGTGAGCTTGTTCATGTCACCATCACCGGCAATTCTGCGGAAACGGGCGGTGGACTCAACAAGGTGGCCGGCGCCCTCTCCATCGGTAACAGCATACTTGCCGGAAACGTAGCCTTGTCCGCGGGGAACGACGCCGCCGGTATTGTGACGAGCCTGGGCAACAATCTGGTTCAGGATATCGAAGGAAGTGAGACGTGGTTGTCGACAGATCTGATTGGCATATCCGCCGAAACGGTTCTCGAGACGGCCCTCAATGCAAATGGCGGAACTACGCCTACGCATGCTTTGCTGGGGGATAGCCCTGCCATTGATGCGGGCAATGATCTCAATGCCTCGAATGCCGGTTTGACCACCGACCAGCGTGGTCTGGATCGCTTTGTGGGAACGGCGGATATCGGGGCCTATGAAGTGCGCCGATTCCTCGTTGATCTTCAGACGGACGAGAATGACGCGGATCTTTCGGCAGGCGACCTGTCCTTGCGAGAGGCAGTCGATGCCACATTGCCCGGCGATATCATCGAGTTCGGTTTCACGGGAGAAATTGTATTAGATCCGCTGCTCGGCGAAATTCTCATCGATAATGGCTTGGCGTTAGTGGGTCCTGGCGCCGGACAATTGTCTATTAGCGGGGGCAACGCCATTTCTATACTGTATATTCCGTCAACCGATGCCCAGGCTGTGTTCGCAGGAGTGACATTGAGAGACGCCTACGATACCGTTGCCCCGGCGGGAGATGGACGCGGCGGCCCTGCGCTCTTCAGCTTTGGCACGGTCCGGATGACGGAGTGTGTGCTAATTGGAAATCAGTCTGATGTACTGGACGGGGGTGCAATCCAGAACCGCGGCGCCATGACATTGACGCGTTGTGTGCTTCAGGACAATATGGCCTCCAATCTTGGTGGCGCCATTGCCAATTGGGGCGGCACATTGACGCTTCTACAGTGCACCTTGAGCAACAATCAGACGGAACAACTTGGCGGCGCATTGATGAACCTGCTCAATGGTGTTGTGACGGTGCGCGACAGCACGTTTGAGTCGAACCACGCGTATGTTTCGGGAGCGTTGCATAACTCTGTCAATGGCACGGTGACGGTGCTGAACAGTTCTTTTATCGACAATGCGGCCGCCTCCGATGGCGGCGCGATGCTCAACGCCGGGACCTTACATATGATCAACAGCACTCTCTCCGGGAATCGTGCTGAACGGCATGGCGGCGGCTTGCATCAGAATGGAAGCAACGCAACTCTTGTCAACTGTACCCTCACAAACAATCTGGCCGATGCAGGCGATACAGGTTTCGGAGAGGGGGGCGGCATCAACAGCGCCAGCGGATCGGTCACGCTTCATAACACGGTGGTTGCGGGTAACTTCGACACCGTGGACAACCTGGGATCCGGGAACATACACCCCGACATTTCCGGAAATGTGGCTACGCTTGGAAGCAATCTGCTCGGAAACCGCAATGGCGCCGTGGGTATCACAGATGGGGTGAATGGCGATCATGCCGGTACTGGCACCCAGCCTATTGATCCGGCTCTCGGCCCACTGGCGAATTATGGCGGTGTGGTAAGCGTGCACATACCCCGCGTGCAGAGCCCGCTTATTGACCAGGGGGATAATGACGCCATTACTTCGCCTCCTTTCGACGCACCCCCGGTCTATGACCAGCGCGGGATCGGGTTTGATCGCGTGGTGGATGGCGACGGTGATGAGGAAGCAATCGTGGATATCGGCGCGGTCGAATACATACCCACCCAACCCGTGTTTACCTCGTCCGCCATTACGGATGCCACCGAAGACACGCTTTATGAATATAGTATAACGTTAAGCGACCAGGATCTTGATGAAGTCTTTAGTATTACCGCGCCGACACTGCCCTACTGGCTTACCTTCACGGACAACGGAGACGGCACGGCCCTCCTCACGGGAACACCGGGTAATGAGGAAGTATCCCCTTACTTTGACGTGCGCGATTATGATGTCGTGATTCAAGTGACGGATTGGGCGAATCAGACAGTTTCACAGGTGTTTACCCTCACGCTTGCCGGGGTCAATGACGCGCCGGTGACGGTGGATGATACAGGGGATACTGCCGAAGACACCCCAATTATCATCCCCGTGCTAAACAATGACAGTGATATTGATGGTGATCTTGTTCCTGCCTCCGTCATGATCACCAGCGGCCCAGCCAACGGTTTGGCTACCATCAACCCGGAAACAGGTGAAATTACCTACACGCCCAACCTCCATTACAACGGCGGCGACAGCTTTGTCTATCAGGTTACGGACGACGGCACCCCCGAGCCCTTTCTTTCCACGAGCGCAACGGTGACACTGACGATTGCCGCGGTGAATGATCCCCCCGTTACGATGGAAGATGCGGGAGAGTGTTTTGAAGACGACGTTGTCACGGTGGATGTATTGGCCAATGACAGTGATGTCGATGGCAATCTTGTGCCCGGCACGGTTTCCGTGACGGAAGGGCCGGCGAACGGGACGGTTAGTATTGATCCTGCGACGGGGGCCATCACCTATACACCGAACCATGACTTCAATGGAACGGATAGTTTTATTTACAGCGTCACAGACGATGGCAGTCCGTTGCCGGCGGAATCCGCCACCGCTTCTGTTGCTCTGACGGTTCTTGCCATTAACGACCCGCCCGCCACTGTGGACGACACAGCCGCCACGGACGAAGATGTTCCGATCGTGGTGCCTGTGCTTCTCAACGATACGGACGTGGATGGCGCCATCTTGCCCGATTCGGTCGTCGTGACGGAGTTCCCGGATCATGGCGCGGTGAGCATTAATCCTGCCACCGGCGATGTTACCTATACCCCGAATCTCAACTATAACGGCCCCGATAGTTTCGTGTATGAAGTTTCGGATGATGGCAGCCCGCAACCCGCGACAGTTTCCTTTGCCACCGTCAACCTCACGGTAAATGCTATCAATGATCCACCCGCCGCCATGGACGATGCAGCAGTAACCAATGAAGACGAACCGGTCGTGGTCAATGTGTTGGAGAATGACACGGATGTGGACGGCAATCTTGTGCCCAGTACGGTTGTGGTCGTTCAAACACCGGCCAATGGAACCGCCACCGTCGAACCCGCAACGGGAACCATTACGTATACCCCGAATTTGAATTTCAACGGGGCGGATAGTTTCACATACAGCGTCACCGACGATGGCGCGCCGCTGCCGGAAGCCTCTTCCGTCGCGGCAGTGCAGATCACCGTTATACCAGTGAACGATCCACCGATAGTGACGGACGATACGCTGACTACGGAGGAAGACACACCGGGCACCGTGCTGGTATTGACGAATGACAGCGACGTGGACGGCGATCTCCTGCCGGACACCGTCTTGATAACCGTCCTGCCTGAGCATGGCTCCACTACGGTGGTAGCCGAGACGGGGGCGGTGATCTACACACCGGCGCTGAACTACAACGGCACGGATGCTTTTACCTATCAAGTGACGGACAATGGTTCTCCTCTCCCGGCGCAGACCACGGCGGGAACCGTGACCGTCACGATCCTCGCGATCAACGACGCGCCGCATACGCTCGCCGACACCGCTTCCACCAATGAGGACACACCGGCGGTGATTCCAGTGCTGGACAACGACAGCGATGTGGATGGCAATCTTGTGCCAGACAGTGTCGCCATTACCACGCCGCCTCAACACGGCGCCACGAGTATCGATCCGAATACCGGCGCCATTACGTATACGCCCAACCTGAACTACAACGGACCGGACGCCTTTGTCTACAGCGTTACGGATGATGGCAGCCCCTTGCCCGCGATGACCTCCACGGCCTCTGTGGCCATAGACATACTGGCGGTGAATGATCCGCCTGCGGTGAGCGATGATGCGGCTGTTACATTGGAAGATGAGTCTGTTGTGGTGAATGTGCTTGGAAATGATTCCGATGTGGATGGCAATCTCGTGCCGGCCAGCGTTGCCATAACCGCTCCGCCGGCAAACGGGACAACCAGTGTCAATCCTGTCACGGGAGCGGTGACCTATACGCCTAACCTCAACTGGCACGGAACCGACAGTTTCACCTACAGGGTCACCGACGATGGCGCGCCGCTGCCGTCCGAAAGCACCACCGGCTTGGTTACCATCACGGTTAATGCCGTCAATGATGCGCCGGCAACGGTTGCCGATTCCGCAAATACCGACGAGGATACACCGGTGACCGTTGATGTCCTTGCAAACGACAGCGACGTCGATGGCGCACTCGTCGCCGAATCCGTCGTGGTGACTCAGCCGCCGCAACACGGCGCCGCTGTGGTCAATCCGGCCACGGGCGCCATCACATACACCCCGGCGGCGAATTACAACGGGAACGATGCCTTCGAGTATCAGGTGACCGATGATGGATCACCGTTGCCCGCCCAAAGCTCCCTGGCCACTGTTACATTGATCATTAACGCCATTAATGATCCGCCTGATGCGCGCACGGACAGCGCCAACACGGAGGAAGATACTCCGGTTGTGATAGATGTTCTTGCGAACGACGAAGATGTGGATGGCAACCTGGTGCCGGGTTCCGTGACGGTTACCCGCGCTCCGCTGCACGGCTCCACGGCGGTCAATCCGGCCACGGGCGGCATCACATACACACCCTCGGCGGATTACAATGGCAATGATTCATTCCTGTACGCTGTTACGGACGATGGATCTCCGTTGCCCGCGCAAACGTCCGAGGCCACGGTCCTGATTAACATTGGCGCAGTAAACGATACGTTGACTGCGAATGATGATACGGCAGCCACCAATGAAGACACGCCAGTGACGGTGGATGTCTTGGCGAACGATACCGACATCGACGGGAATGTGCTTCCGGCCACGGTATCCATCACCCAGGCGCCTGCCTCCGGAACCGCCGTCGCCGACCCGGTCACGGGCAGCATTACCTACACGCCTAATGCCAATTTCAACGGGAATGATTCCTTCGTGTACGTGGTTCAAGACGATGGCACGCCGGAACCGGTCCGCTTCGATACGGCCACCGTGTCGGTGCACGTCGCTCCCGTGAATGATGCGCCTGTGGCCGCGGCGCTTGCTCACTACGATGGATTCCAGGAAACGGCGCTGCCGCTGTCTGGCATCACCGTGGCTGACCTCGACGCGGATGAACTGGGTGAGGCCGTGCTCGAAGTCAATCTGTCGGTATTGCATGGAACACTCCATCTCACCGAGATAACAGGACTCACCCAAGTGGGCAACGGAACATCCGCAATAACCCTGGGCGGCAGCCTGAACACCCTCAATGCGGCTCTGGCCACGGTGCAGTATACCGGCACGGCCTTGTATTACGGGCATGACACGATTACGGTTGCCGTTGATGATCTCGGTCATACAGGCGCCGGCGGCGCGCTTACCCATGAGACCACCGCCGATATCCTGCTTGTGCCGACTCTGCTGGTGGTCACGCTTCTGAACGACGAACTGGATGGAGACTTCTCGCCCGGCAAGGTCAATCTGCGTGAAGCGGTCACGGAAATCGCCGAGAACGGCACGATCCGCTTTGACAACGCCCTCACGGGAACTATTGTACTGCGTCCGGCGCTTGGACCTCTGACCATCGCGAAGTCCCTTGTCATAGAAGGTTCCGGTTCAGATCAGATAACCGTAAGCGGCGGCCTTGTCCAGCGGGTGTTCGTGGTGGACGATGGCGATGAGTCGCCGAACCGCGACGTAGCCATTTCCAGTCTTACTCTGGCCGATGGCAGTGCCGGGGCAGGTGGAAACGGCGGCGCGGTGTTCAACGCTGAAATATTGACCCTGGATCAGTGCCGCATCTTGGGCAGCACGGCGGAGAATGGCGGCGGCGTCTCGAACCAGGGCGCCCTGGTCCTGCGCGATTGCATGGGTTCCGGCAATACCGCAACCGACGCGGGTGGTTTTGTGGTGTGTCTTGCCGGCAGCACGCTCCGTATTAACGGAACCACTATTACACAAAATGCCGCAAGCCGGGGCGGCGGCGTCATGAACCTCGGTACGGCCGTACTCGTGAACAGCACCATCTCCGGCAACCGTGCCGTGCAGAACGGCGGTGGTTTCGACCAGGGTGCGGTGCAGGCTGCGGTCCTGGTCAATTGCACGGTGACGGGCAATGTCGCTGATCACACCGCAGTGGACAGCGGTGACGGCGGCGGTGTTCATGTATTGGGTGGTGCAGCCCCGGTCAGCCTCCGCAACACGCTCATTGTGGGCAACATTGATCGCTCCGGAAGCGGCTCTGTGCATCCGGACGTCTCGGGCGTCTTTGCCGCAGGGCAGAACAATATCATTGGCTATGCCACGGGCGCCACGGGCTTCGGTGACAGCGATATCGTTCTCGCGGACGAAGGCATTACGGATACAAGCGTGGTGCTTGATCCCGTGCTTGCCGACAATGGCGGTCTGACCCTGACCCACGCCCTGGCCTTGTTCAGCCCCGCCGTGAACGCGGGCAATAATGCCTTTATAACCGAAGTCTACTTTGAGGATACGCCCTTCCATGACCAACGCGGCGCGGAGTTCCCGCGCATCACGCGTGATACCGTGGATGTTGGCGCATACGAATTACAGGCCGAAGACAGCGGGCCGCTGACCGTGGCCATCCAGCGCGTGTCCGGCCAGTATGCGCAAACCGCATTCCTGCCCATCATGTTTGATATCGTTTTCAACGAGTTCGTGCAGGACTTCACTGAAGACGATATCCTCTTCGTGGGCACGGCCACGAATATTGTTTACACGCTCGAATGGCTTGGGGCCGGGCATTACCGCCTCACCGTCACCAACGCCGATCCGGGCACCATTATCCCGCGTATTCTCCCTGTCTCGGATTCGTTCGGTGGAACGGTTCAAGCGACCGCCGGCCCCGCGGGAACGGTTGCCTATGATACTCTGCTCGATCAGGACAGCGACGGCATTCTCGACATCGATGAAGGTAATGGAGACGCTGATAACGACGGGCAGCCGGACTTCCTGGAGGTTGATGCCGATGCTGACGGCGTGCCGGACAGCGTGGAATCCGATATCGGAAGCGATCCCTACGACCATGAGAATCCGGACGCCACCTTGCATCTATCGCCTGCGGCATTCGTGACCGGCCCGGAGAGTGGCACGGTCGATGTGACGGTGCAACGCTATGGCTCGGTGTCCTTCTCTTGGACCGCTGCCGTGACCCAGGGCGCGGAATGGGCGGACATCGTATCCGGCGCCACCGGCCAGGACACCGGAACCATCCGCATTGCTTATCAGGCGAACACTACGCAGCAAGCCCGGACCAGCATTGTTACGGTGGACGCGCCCGGCGCCTCGCAAATGCCACGCGGCATTGTGATCGAGCAGGCCGCCTGCTATCCGCCCGGCCTTGTGGCCAATGCAACCGCCGTCCTTGGCGGCCAACGATCCTCGGTCCAAATCACATGGTCGGCAGCGGAATGGGCAACCGCCTATGACGTCTATGGGACCCCTGAGGCCGAATACGCCGGCGCCAGCTATCTTGGGACGACGCTCGACACCGCCATTACGATTTCCGATGCCGGATTCAATTGCATTGGAAATCTCCTCGACGGCTACACATATTGGGTGGTCGCCCGGAACGACTGTGCGGAAAGCGATCCGGTGCGGGCGATCATGAACGCCAAGGAAGCGATCATTGAGCCGGTTCTTCCATCCGCGAAGAACGAAGATGGAACGTATCGCGCCCACGCGGATGTGCCATTGGCCATACGGCTGATCAGTACCGAGCCCATTCTTCCCGAAACCCTGGAAATCACCGTGGAAGGCGGCGAACATGGCGAGATCCTATGGCAGCCTGTCAATGGAGCAGTGAACGATGGATGGGTGGTCTGTTACCCGCCTGACACATGGGCCTTCGAGCAGGTATTGACCATCACCGCGCATGCCATGACTGCGGATGGTGTGTTTGCCGGCCCCGTAAGTGCCACCTTTGTGGTTGAAAGCGAAGCGGACTACACCCAACGCCTGTCGGCTGCTGTGGAAAATGGCAAGGGCGCTTCTGTAGAAACAACGGCTTGGCTTGGAGAAGAAACGGCGCCTGTGATGAAACCGTTGGTGGAGAACGCGCCTGTCTATGTAATCGGTCCGGATCAGGTGTTCGCCCAGCCCCAGGTGATTTGGGTGCCTGCGCCAGCCCGCCAGGATCCCAAGTCGTGGACTCTGTGGTATTATTCACAGGAACGGGATGCTTGGTACCCGGCGAACGAAGTGCAAGGGCTGCTTACGGATACGGCGCCGCAGGTGCTTGAAAATGAAGGCGGCCTGTGGCTGGGATTCGAAGTCAACCACGGCGGCAGCGTACAATTGGCGCCGAAACAGGCTTCGGTTAGTCTGACAGCCGCCAGCCTCATATCGTGGCCGCCCAAGCATGTTTCCGACCTGCTGATCCTTGTGCTCGTGGCCGCAGTGTTGATGCAGGCGGGATTCCGCTCCCGGCGAATCTCATCCACGGAGAAAGAATGAAAATACCAACTCAAGAGACATGGCGGTCTGGGTGCGATTCTTCAACGAGTCGCACCCGGCCCTCTTTTGTGCAAAAATCTAAAAAAAGACATGGAAGTGCTATAGCGGGATGTTTGTTGCTATGTATATGCGGCATGGATTCCGCGCAAGCCGCCTTCTCCCTTCAACGCTCCCTCGATCTCACGGGCACGTATGTGCCCGGAACCACACTGGATGTCACCGTTACGCTCTCTTTGGCTACCACGGAAACGCTTACCGCCATCGGCCTGGAAGAGACCGTGCCCGCGGGATGGGGGTATATAGGCGTCATCTCCGGTGAAATCCCGGCGATTGAGCCCATATCCGGCACTTCAGGTCTTCTCGAATTTGCCTGGTTCCCGCTGCCAGCGATTCCTGTGACATTCACCTACCAGATCGCCATTCCCTCCGATGCCACAGGCCTTCGCGTGATCACTGGCGCGGGTCTTTGCCGCCTGAGCGAGTCCGGGGAATATCGCACCACGTCTGTGTTCACGGTGATCCCAAGCGAAGACGCCGGGGAGCCCCACACCGCCGATCAAAATGGCGATTACCAAATCAGCCTGTCGGAATTGCTGCGCATCATCCAGTTTTTCAATAGTAATGGGCTTCACTGTCAGGCAGGGACCGAGGATGGTTTCGCGCCCGGCTCAGGAAACACCGCCTGCACCCCCCATGACAGCGATTACGCTCCACAGAACTGGCTGATTAACCTGAGCGAATTACTCCGAATTATCCAATTCTACAATATGGGCGTATATCGTCCCTGTCCCGAAGAGTCTACCGAAGACGGCTTTTGTCCGGGGATAGACTAAACCGCAACGGTTTTCAGAAAATCGGCATCATAGAAAAGCATGTCCACCAACAACGATAACCATCAAGCCCGAAACGGGCCGGGAGCTACAGCAGGCTGGAGGAAGTTCGCGAAAGCAAGCATCCTTTTGGCCGTTATAGGCTTGGTGTTGACCTGTTGGGGCGGACGCTATTGGTATTTGGCAGGAGCGGCCTACTGGGTTCCGGTTTATTTTATTGCCGCCCTGCTGGGAGTCCTCGGAAGTCTTCCGGGAGGTTCCCGTGGATGGTTGGCCGCCGGTCTTCTCTGTATTCTGGCTTCCGCGGGTTTGCTTGCCCCGGGATATTTTCCCCCGCCGAATCCCGCCCCTGCCGGGCAACAACCCAATTTCCGGATTCTTCAATTTAATACGTATAAACATCGCAGCAATCCTGACGCATTGATCAAATTGGTTCGCGAAACCTCTCCCGACATCATTCTTTTTCAGGAGTTCGACAAGGAATGGGAGGCCGCCTTGAAACCACTTGAAACCCTCTATCCCCATCATACGGGTTTTCCCCGTTATCCAGGGGGTGGACCCGATTTGGGCCAATACTGGCGGACGGATTCCAGCACCCCCCAAGTTTTAGCGGAGTCCGGCGTCCCCGCCGTCACCACCACCCTCATGATCAATCAGCGGCCTGTTCAGATATTTAATGTCCATACCGCCGCGCCTTTCTCGCCCCGCCGTGCCCGGCATCATCGGGAACAAATGCACGCCTTGGCGCTACACTTGCGCGGGACTTCCTCCCCCGTGATTGTGGTGGGGGATCTGAATACGACTCCCTGGTCGCAGTATTACCAGGAACTCCTCCGGCATTCCGATCTTATTAGCGCCCGGCAGGGATTTGGAATCCTGGGATCCTGGCCCTCGTTTTTCGGACTCCTGCGCGTCCCCCTGGATCAGGTCCTGGTCAGCGCGGAAATCAACGTCATCCGCTGCCGCGTCGGCCCCGGGCTTGGCTCCGACCACCGCCCCGTGCTGACCGACCTCTACATCCCGCCCTTGAAAAACAAAGACTGAGCTGAATGGCATTCTTTCAGCGCACGGTAACTCCCCTGGATTTCAAATACGCTTTCAAGCCGGGGATTGAGATCATATTAAAATGGAATACGGAGGCAGCCAGCAAAATTGTGGCCCCCGCCTCCACCGCTTCATAAAAATGTTCCAACGTGCCCGCGCCACCCGAGGCCACCACGGGTACGGACACCACTTTTGCCATCGCGCGAATCACCGGCAGATCATAGCCGGTTTTTGCACCGTCGCCTGCCTTGCTGGTGGGAAGAATGCAGCCGGCCCCGCGCCCATCCATCTTTTTGGCAAATTCGACCGCGTCAAAGCCGGTTGCCGTGCGTCCGCCGTCAATATACACCTCATACCCGGATGGCAGGGCCGGATTTTGATCCACATCGATGGCCACCGTGACTTTGCCGGAACCAAACCGTTTGACCATTTCGCCAATCAGCGCGGGTTGCCGGAACGCCGCACTGCTCACGGACACTTTGTTCGCTCCTGCATTGAGTACCGCTTCGGCCACTTCCAGACTGTTAATGCCGCCTCCCACCGTGAAAGGAATCGTGGTGACCGCCGCAACATTCCGCACCACCTCCAGCATTGTGGGCCGGTTCTCCACGGTGGCCGTGATGTCCAGCAGCGCCAATTCATCCGCTCCCGCCGCGCAATACGCTTTCGCGCATTCCACCGGGTCGCCCGCATCGCGGATGTCCACAAAATGCACTCCCTTCACCACACGCCCCTTTTGCATGTCCAAACACGGCATAATACTTACAGGCTTGCTCATGGTCTTTTCTCCTTATGATTCTGTATGTCATAAATCATACCGGAAAGAGAGTTCTTTTCGCACAAAACCGTATGCGGCCTCCTCCGGCAGAGCGTGGTAATGATCAAAACGATTTGGCGCTCTTGAAGTGCTTGGATTGTTTGCTTGGGGGCGCAAGGGATGCTATACTGCGCATTCTATGCCATACTATTTCGTCTGCCTTGAACGGGACGGCACAATGAACAAGAAAGGGTTTTACTGCTGTGAATACGCGTAAATCATTCTTACAATGGTTGTTATTCCTGGTAGTGTTTGCCGCATTAACGATCTCGAACAGCGCTTTTGCAGAGAAGAAAGCCAAGAAGAAAGCGGATGAGACTCCCCCCCCTCCAGCCGCCGAAACCGCTGCCCCAACGGCAACTCCGGTTGCTGTTCCAGCGGCAACCCCGGCCTCCACTGCTGTCACCAGCCAATTTAAAATAGGGGTGGTGGATGTCCGTTTGCTCATGACCGAATATGAAAAACGCAAACAGAGATATGACGAATTGCAGGGTGAAGCCGACAAGCTCCAAAAAGAGTTTGAAGCCATGCGTGAAAAATTCGATAAAGAGCGCCAGGATTATGAAGCGAAAAAGACAACCATGAGCGCTGATGAACGCCGGGACCGCGAAATGCAGTTGGAAACGGAACTGGAAAATCTCAAAAGCGAATTCGCCAAGCGGCAGCGGCAGGTGGACAATGCCGAAGAAAAGATTCTTGGAGAAGTGGAAGAGGATATTGAAGGAGTTATTGATCAAATCGCACAGGAGGGGAATTACCACCTGATTCTCAAAGCCAAAACCGGTGGCGTAAGCAGTGTCCTGTATCATAGCCCCACGATTGACATTACGACAAAAGTGCTAGAAATACTAAACAAGCAACAGGCTGCTGCTTCTGGCGCTACCCCGGGCAAGAGCAGTGAAGACAAGAAAAAAGAATAACCAGACATTTGGTGTTCAATAGTATTTTATGGTATACTTTTCGTTAATTATGGCTGAAAGGATACCATGCGAGGGTAGGGTGTAGTGGGTTGTTAACCACTAATTGAAGGATAGACATACGGGCCGTCTGATGGCCCTCATTCACGATGGACATATCCATAATAGAAGCTCAATTGGGCGCTGTTTCGCGATGTGCATGACTGTTGGCGATATAGCGCAACTGGTTGGCGGCACGGTGGCGGGCGATAGCAGCCTGCCAATCACCGGAGTGAACGGCATTAAGGAAGCCCAAGCTGGGGATCTCACCTTTGTGCGTTCCGCCCGGTATTTGCCCCTTATTTTTTCAACCAAGGCTTCGGCCGTATTGATTGCGGAACAACCCGAAGGCAAGACGCCTTCCCTTATCCTCTGTTCCCAGCCTGATCTGGCGTTTGCGCAGGTTCTTCAATGTTTTTCTCAGCGTCAAACCCAGCACCCCTCCGGCATCCACCCCACGGCAGTCATTGGAGAAAACGTGATCCTTGGGCAAGACGTGGCACTGGATGCTCACGTATACATTACCAGTGAGTGTGAAATTGGGGCGCGGACCGTGATTTATCCCGGAGTGTATATTGGCCGCCGGGTAAAGATTGGGGAAGACACCGTGATATACCCGAATGTAGTGCTCCGGGAAGACACGGAGATTGGTTCCCGGTGCATCCTTCATGCGGGCGCGGTGTTGGGCAGTGATGGATTTGGCTTTGCCCCCCTGGCCGGGCAATGGATGAAAATCCCGCAAATCGGGCGGGTGGTGGTGGAAGATGATGTTGAAATCGGCAGTAATACCACGATCGACCGGGCAACTTTCGGGGTTACCCGTATTCGCCGGGGGACGAAGATCGACAATTTGGTCCAAATCGGGCATAATGTGGAGATCGGCGAACATTGCGCCCTGGCTGGAATGGTCGGGGTGTCTGGAAGTGTTATGATAGGAAATCATGTGCAACTTGGAGCGGGTGTTGGCATCGCAGGACACATCGATATCGGTGAAAAAGCGAGAGTCGGGGCGCGTTCCGGAGTGCACAAGTCGGTGGCGCCCGGCGCCATTGTAAGCGGCTACCCGGCAATTGAGCACGAGAAATTTCTCCGTGTGGTGGCGGTGAGCCGGAACTTGCCCGAATGGACAAGACGAGTCCGGCAGCTCGAACGCCAGGTAGAGGCATTGGAGAAACAGTTACTCCATGAGTGACAAACAGAAAACGATTGCGGAACCCATTTCCTTTTCGGGAGTTGGGCTCCATACCGGCAGCCTCACGACCGTCACTTTCCGCCCTGCCCCAGTCAATGCGGGCATTGTATTCTGGCGGGTGGATCTCCCCGACAAACCCGCTATCCCGGCGGATATTGATCATGTGGTGGACGTGTCACGCGGCACCACGATCGGCATGGGCGAGGCCCGGGTGCATACCGTCGAGCATGCCATGGCGGCTATGGTGGGATTGGGCATCGACAATCTGTTTATTGAGATTGACGCGGATGAAATCCCCAATGGCGATGGCAGCGCACTCCCGGTATTGAATACCTTGATGAAAGCGGGTGTGGTGGAACAGGAAGCCGAGCGGAAATATATTGTCGTAGACCGGCCCGTATATTACCGCCAGGATGATGTCACCCTGAATGTGCTCCCTTCCGATGAATTGAAGGTCACCTTGACCATTTCGTATGACCATGTGGCCATCGGCACCCAATACGCCTCGTTTACCATAAACCAGGACACTTTCCGGGAGCAGATTGCCCCTGCCCGGACTTTTTGCTTTCTCCGGGAAGTGAAAATGCTTCAAGATTCGGGGTTAATCCGGGGCGGCAGCCTCGAAAGCGCGGTCGTGATTGGCGACGACACCATTCTGAACGATGAATTGCGTTTTCCGGACGAAATGGTTCGGCACAAGATTCTGGATCTGCTGGGCGATACCTATCTCCTGGGCCGTCCGCTCAAAGGCCATATCGTGGGCGTTAAAAGCGGCCATGAGAAGAACGTCATGTTCTCCAAGCAGATCAAAAAGGTCTATTTTAACGGCCACGAAGCCTCTCCGCTCAAAGACTACAAGATCTCGTCCATGCGCCAAAAACCGGCCCTGGACGTCAATAAAATCATGAAAATCCTCCCCCACCGCTATCCTTTCCTGCTGGTGGACCGGATCCTCTCATTTGATTCCTGGAAGCATGTAACCGGCATCAAAAACGTGACGGTCAACGAGCCCTTTTTCCAAGGTCACTGGCCGGATGTGCCGGTGATGCCCGGCGTGTTGATTATTGAAGCCATGGCCCAGGTTAGTTCCGTATTGACCTTTACGGCCCAGGGCGAGCCTAATGGCCAACTGGCCTTTTTCATGGGTGTGGAAAAGGCGAAGTTCCGCCGGACGGTGGTGCCCGGCGACCAGTTGGTTATCGAGGCGGAAATGATGCATTGGCGGCATAATGCGTATAAGGTCAAGGCAGTGGCGATGGTGGAAGGGTCTGTTGCGGCGGAAGCCATCATGTCCTTTAGTGTGATGGACGCCGCAAGTTAGCCTTCGCCCCATCTATTCCTTGGCCGCTTCTGGTTAAATGGGATGTTGCGCCGTCCGATCAACCCGGCTTGCTCCTTGATCATGTTGAGGTGATCACACATGCGATCAGTGACGCGGCAATGAAAAGAGTTATCGAAAGCCCAGGCAAGGAAACATTCGACCTGATTGTGATCGGCGGGGGGATCACCGGGGCCGCGGTGGCGTATGACGCGGCGTTGCGGGGTTTATCCGTGGCCCTTTTGGAGAAGGGGGATTTCGGCGGGGCCACCTCGGCGGCCACCTCCAAGCTCATTCATGGGGGATTCCGGTACTTGGCCAAACTGGAGTTCGGGTTGGTCCGGGAGTCGCTCCGGGAGCGGAAGATCCTGTTCAATATTGCGCCCAACCTGGTCCATCCGATTCCAGTGCTGGTGCCGGCGTATGCCGGCGGGCTTGCCCGGAATCAGTGGGTGATCAAGGCCGGCATGATTCTGTATGACATGTTATCCTTCGACAAAGGGAGCACCTGGGATCCGGTTAAAAGTATCGGGCCGCATCGTGCGCTCTCGCGTGAACAGGCCCTGGCGTTGGAGCCGATGCTCCCGGAGTCAGGCCTGCAAAAGGTGTTTCTCTATCACGACGGCGCAAATTTGTTTCCAGAAAGACTGACCCTGGCCTTTATTAAATCCGCGGTGAAATACGGGGCTTTAGTCTCCAATCATTGCCGGGTCGAGGAATTTCTGTTTTCGGAAGGCGGGCTGCGCCGGATAATCGGCGTGCGCGCACGAGACCTGATTCATCCGCGGGAAATCGAGCTTCGGGGCCGGTTGATTATCAATTGCGGCGGGCCATGGGCCGACCTGATTTTAAACCGGGCGCAGGGAGAACTGTCCTCCGGAAAAATCCGGCGCTCGGAAGGGATCCATATAATCACCCGGAAACTCTTGAACGGCCATATGATCGCCATCGTTGAGCGCTCCGCCAAAGGGTTTGTCCTGGTTCCGTGGCGGGGGCATACCCTGATTGGACCCACGGATAAGGAGTATCTGGGAAATCCGGACGATTTCAAGGTGACCAAGACGGCCGTGCAGGAACTCCTGGAAACCGTGAATCAGGTCTTTGGGGGAAAAAGCGGACTTACGCTTGAAGATGTCCTTCATTGCTATGGGGGGCTCAGACCCCTGGTTGAGGATCGGAGCAAAGATGTTCGCCAATCGTCACGCAAATACGAGATCTATGACAACGAAAAAGACGGGTTGCCGGGATTGATTACGGTGGAGGGCGGAAAATACACCACAAGCCGGAATCTGGCCGAGAACGTGATGAAGATGGTTGCGGCCAAACTGGGGCGGAAGCTGGGGCCATGCCGCACCGCGCAACAGCATCTTTGCGGGTGTGAAATCGAAAACCTGGAACAATTTTTCTCCGAGATCAAGGCAACCGGCGGGAACTTCAGTGAAAAAACCATCGAACGCTTGGGCTGGTGTTATGGCCGCGAGGCTGAAGCCGTGCTCGAGCTTGCGCACCAGGATAGCTCGCTCGCCGAGCCGGTGAATGACGAGGGTGAGATTCTGGCCCAGGCTGTATATGCCATCCGAAATGAGATGGCGTTGACCATGGCCGACATTCTGCTCCGGCGGACCGGGATTGGCGGTCTGGGCCGGCCGGAAGATAGAATCACGCGGGCCATCGCTGATCTGGCGGCCCGGGAATTGACTTGGAACGAGGAGCGAAAAGAGCGCGAGTTGTGTGAGGCCCGCGCGCTGTTCAATCCACCTGAACTGTGAACAATAAGGAGCGAGGGGAGCCAATGGCTGAAAAGAAATTCCTGCCGAGTTGGAATGAAGAGCCTTTGCGGAAAGGCTCGTACCGTTCCATCTTCAAATTGGGCCGGCCCGATGAATTCAAACATCCCCGCGGCGAACTTATCGAGATCGTCAAACATGAATTCGGCATGTCCGATGTGGATTTCCAAAAACGGCAATTTGAAGGCCATGAAACGGTGACGCTCGATAGAAAGCCCGGGTTGAGCGATGGCCAGATTGCCAAGTTTAAGGAAATCGTTGGCCCGGAAAACGTGTCGCTGGAGGATTACGACCGGGTCAAGTTCAGCAGCGGACAGACGCTCCGGGAAGTGGTTGATCTCCGGCACAACCGGATTGCCGACGTTGCCGACCTGGTGGTGAAGCCCCGAAACAAACACGACGTGCAGAATATCGTTCGCTACGCCTGCGAACAGAAGATTCCGGTCTCGGTGTATGGGGGCGGTTCATCTGTAGTCCTGGGTATTGCACCCCGGCACGGCGGCGTGGTTCTGGTTATGAACGCCCACATGAACAGGGTTCTTTCCATCAATGAACTCAATCAGACGGCCATTGTCCAGCCCGGCATGATGGGGCCGGATTATGAGGAGGCCCTGAATCAGGCGCCGGAACGGTTCAACACCCGGCACCGCTACACCGGAGGACATTTCCCGCAATCGTTCGAGATCTCCTCGGTGGGCGGATGGGTGGTCACGCTTGGATCGGGTCAGGCCTCGACATATTATGGCGACGCCTATAACCTGGTGATCGGGCAGGAATACGTGACCCCGGCCGGCTCCTTCAAAACCCGTGAGTATCCCGCGTCCGCGACCGGTCCCAAGATCAACGATATCATGAAGGGCAGCGAAGGCGCTTTCGGGATTCTGGTCGAACAGACCATGAAAATTTACCGGTTCCAGCCCGAAAACCGGCAATATTTCTCGTTTATGTTCCCTTCCTGGGATGCGGCGGTAGATGCCAGCCGCGAGATCATGCAGGGCGAGTTCGGAATGCCCGCAGTATACCGGATTTCCGATGCCGAGGAGACCGATCATGGCCTGAAACTGTTCGGGGCCGGAGGCAAGAGGTGGTTCGAGTCGCTGATGGCGATGGCTGGGAAAAAACCCGGCGAGCGCTGCATCGCCATGGGAACGGCCGAGGGGGAAAAAGGCTACACCCGCCATGTCAAGGCGCAGATCAAGAAAATTTCAAAGAAATACGGCGCCACCTACCTCAGCGGTTTCCCGGCCCGGAAGTGGGAAAAAACGCGATACAAGGAGCCCTTGATGCGGGAGGACTGGATGGACTACGGCATCATCGTCGACACCCTGGAGACCTCGGTCACTTGGGACAACCTGCACCGGGTCCATCAGGAAGTCAGGGCGTTTATCAAGGGCCGGCCCCGCACCGTCTGCATGACCCATGCCTCCCATTTCTATCCGAACGGGACCAACCTCTATTTCATTTTTATGCTCAAGCCCGATTCCTGGGAGGAGTTTTCCAAGTTCCATGCGGGGATCATAAGCGCGATTGTCCAAGCCGGGGGGTCCATCAGTCATCACCATGGAGTGGGCCGACTCCTGGCCCCCTGGCTCGAAAACTATCTCGGGCCGGAACAGATGGCGGTGCTCCGCGTCCTGAAAAATCACTTTGACCCTCAGAACCTCATGAATCCCGGCGGACTGCTTGCCCTTGAGCCGCCAGCGGCCGAGCGGTAAAAGACGCGGCATGAACCAGCATGAAACCGAAAGCAGCCCTCTGATCCTGGCTATTGACGCGGGCACCCAGTCAATCCGCGCGGCCCTGATCGATCTGAATGGTGTGGTCCGGAAACTGGTGAAGACGCCGATACAGCCCTACTTCTCCGAGCGCCCGGGATGGGCCGAGCAAAGGCCGGAATATTTCTGGGACATGCTTGTCCAAACCTGCCGCAAACTCTGGGAGGACGCGGAGGCGTTCAAGGCGGACATTCAGGGAGTAACGCTCACTACCCAGCGCGGCACCTTAATTAATCTTGATCGAAACGGACAGCCGCTCCGGCCGGCTATCGTCTGGCTCGATCAGCGCAAGGCGGACCCCGGGAAAGTGATTCCCGGCATGGGCCTGCCCTTCTTGAAGAAGATCAAGTACCTCGGCCTGTTGGTGGAAATCACGGAGAACTGCGAGGCGAACTGGCTCCGGCAGCATCAGCCAGAGGTCTGGGAGAAAACGGATAAGTTCCTCTACCTTTCCGGATACCTCACCTATCGGCTGACCGGAGAATTCACCGACTCCAGCGCCAACATCGTCGGGTACATGCCGATCAATATCAAGATCGGAAAATGGAGCGGTAACTTTGATCTCAAAACGCACCTGTTCCCCATCGAAAAAGATAAATTGCCCAAACTCGTTGAGCCCACCGAACTATTGGGGCACATTTCCTCGAAAGCCAGCGAAGAAACCGGTATCCCGGAGGGACTTCCGCTCGTTGCCGCGGCGAATGATAAGGCCTGTGAAATCCTCGGTGCAGGCTGTTTGACCCCGGACAACCTGTGCCTGAGTTTCGGAACCACCGCCACGATAAATGCGCAAAACGAGAAATATGTCGAACTCCGGCCTCTCTGGCCGCCCTTTCAGTCCGCCATCCCCCGGCAATACTATACCGAGGTGGCGGTGTTGCGCGGGGCATGGATGATAACCTGGTTCAAGGAAGAATTCGGCCTCCAGGAGAGGCTCGAAGCCATGCAGACCCAATCCTCTCCGGAGGAACTCCTGGAGAAATTGATCAAGGACGTGCCCCCCGGTTCCATGGGCCTGGTGCTCCAGCCCTACTGGACGCCCACGCCGGGAATTGATGCATGCACCAAGGGCGCCATTATCGGGTTCGGTGATGTACATACCCGGGCCTACCTGTACCGGGCGATTCTAGAAGGGCTGGTATTTGCCATGAAAGAGGGCGCGCAAACGACCGCGAAGAAAAACAAGACCCCGACAGGGAAAATCACCGTTTCCGGCGGCGGTTCCCAGAGCGATGTAATCGTCCAGATGGTTGCGGACATCTTCGGGCTGTCCGCGCACCGGCCCCACACGCCGGAAACCTCGGCCCTGGGCGCGGCCATCGACGCGGCGGTGGGGCTTCATTTCTTCCCCGATTTCCCCACCGCGGTAAAACAGATGACCCGGGCGGGAAAAATCGTTGAGCCGATCCCGGAGAACCGTCAACTATACCAGGATCTATTCGACAGAGTGTATACGAAAATGTACCGCCGACTGCTGCCGCTGTATAGAGAAATTCAGAAGATAACCCAATATCCGCACTGATGGCACTAGACAGAAGGTTGTGTATCCCCGAAAGGGGATGAATAACCCAGCCCAGGATCAGCGAAGCGCCATCCTGGGTAGAGAACATCGCCCCCACCGATATACTCTGAAAGAGTTTTACAAAAGATCGTGCAAATCGAAATTCGCGGGAAGGCATAGGAACCTTTGGGGGAAATACGGGATTTATCTTTTGCGAATGAAGTTGCCGGGAACCGGATATCCTCAGTATACTCATCGCCGTAGTGAAGGAGATTGCCACGCGCCCAGAGGGGCGTTCGCGATGACATGGCGGGATACATGACAGATTGTCATTGCGAGGAGCGAGCGTAGCGAGCGACACGGCAATCTATTTTTTGCTGTACTTGTGTAGAAAGCCGGACGGAATGCGTTTTGAAACTTATGTAGCCGCGCGGTACCTGCGGGGGAAACGGAAAAACCGCTTTGTAAACTTAATCGGGATCATTTCCGTGGCCGGGGTATGTGTCGGGGTGATCACGCTTATCGTCGTGATGAGCGTGATGACCGGTTTTGACATCGAGCTGATGAACACCATTGTGGGCAACCGTTCGCATCTGACCGTCTATGCCCGGGGGGACAGAACCATTGAGGATTGGAAAAAGGCCATCCAGGACATAGAAAAAGTTTGTCCCCAGATTGTAGCCGCCAGCCCGATGGTCACCATTGAAGCACTGCTCAAGAATGGCGAAAGAACGACCGGGGCACTGATTTTGGGATGTGACCCAAAGCTCCAGTCGAACGTCACCGACCTCGAAAAGAACCTGAGCAACACGGAAGGCCGTACCTTTGGGCGGGGTGAATTGCCCAAGGAAAAAGAGATTGTACTTGGCTACCGGCTGGCCAACCGGATTAATGCATCGGTAGGCGACGAAATCGTGGTGTTTACGGCGCGCTCCACGGTGAAGGCCATGCTGGGCAAACAATTGGGCACGCCCGTCTGGCTGAAGGTGAGCGGCATTTCCCAGGCGCGCATGTCGGATTTCGACGAGCTATATTCCTTCGTGGATCTCGCCACGGCCCGTATGTTGAAGGGGCAGGAGGGCGTGGACGGGATCCAGGTGAAATTGACGGACCCCTTCGAGGCGGACGCGGTGAGCAGCGCCATTCGCGATGCACGGCTTCCTTATATCGGCCAAACCTGGTACCAGGATCAGGAAGCTTTTTTCGAGGCGCTCAAGCAGGAAAAACTGGTCATGTTCATCATTCTGGCCTTCATCGTGCTGGTGGCGGCCTTTAACATCACGAGCACGCTGATCATGATTGTGATGGAAAAGCGGCGGGACATCGGCATCCTGCGTACACTGGGTTCCAGCGGCGGCTCCATCCTGCTCTTGTTTATCATCCAGGGGTTGATGATTGGATTGAGCGGGGCGTTCCTGGGCACGTTATTCGGGGCTTTGCTCGCATACAATCTGAATCCGATTGCGGAATTTCTGGCCTGGCTTTTTGACATCGATCTGTTTAACAGCACGATCTATTATTTCGATCATATTCCCGTACAGGTGGTGCCGAGGGATGTGTTTTGGATTACTTTCTCCGCTGTTGTGCTGACGTTTCTTTCCACGCTGTATCCGGCGTGGAGCGCGTCGCGCGTGAACCCCGTGGATGCCTTGCGTTATGAGTAATGTGATCGAATGCCGCAATCTGCAAAAGACTTATCACGATGGCACGCGTGAGCTCCGTATCCTCAGCGGCGTGGACCTGCGTGTGGCGGAAGGTGAAATTCTGGCCATCAGCGGCCCCTCCGGCGTGGGGAAGAGCACCCTGCTCCATATCATGGGCACGCTGGATCAGCCCACCGGCGGCGAACTCCTCATTCGCGGGAAAGCCCTCAGCAAAATGGGGTGGGGCGCCATTAACGAGGTCCGCAACAAGGAAATCGGATTCGTTTTCCAGTTTTACCACCTCCTGCCGGAATTCTCCGCGCTCGAAAATGTCATGATGCCCGCACTATGCCGCGGCGCAACACGCTCCGCCTGCCGCGCACGGGCAGAGGAACTGTTGAATAAAGTCGGCCTGAGCGAACGCATGACGCATAAGCCTGGCCAGCTCAGCGGCGGCGAACAACAGCGCGCCGCCATTGCCCGCGCCCTCTTCAATAAGCCCGGCGTTGTATTGACCGACGAACCCACCGGCAACCTCGATGAAACAACCGGGGCCAGCATCGTCGAGCTCTTGTTTGACCTCAACCAAAAAGACGGCCTGACCCTCGTCATTGTCACCCACGACGAACAACTCGCTGCCCGCGCCCACCGATGGGTGCACCTCCACGCCGGCAAAGCCCACACCCGGAAATAACACCCCTGCCCTGTATATTCAAATCATAGTTCATCCACCACCTCTGCTGGTGGTCGCTGATTTCACGCCGAAGGTGTTTCAGAGAGTAGCCGGGGCACTGCGCTTCCCGTTGGAGAACGCCGTGGTGGATCCGGGCGCGAGCCACACCTTTACCGTGGCGGTGACGGGCGGCTTCGCGCCACTGAGCTACCATTGGTACCACGGCGAGGATCTGATAACCACGGCGGACAATTTGCCGGACTATACCGTGCCGGGCGCAGGGGAAGAAGACACCGGCGCCTATACCGTGCGGGTGTTCGACGACAACGGCGCGATGGTGGAATCCACGGCCGAACTGAGCCTGAGCGGCGCGATGCCCGCGGCGGGCCTGATCGGATTGCTGCTTATGACCGCGGCCCTGGGCGCCGCCGGAACTGCACTCCGCCGGAAGAAGTAACCTTAAAAAATTCTATTCCCTCCCGGCAGCAGCCTCTGCCGCCGGGAGGGATGTCTTATTTCAGGGTTATATCGGATTCGCCGTGTAACTCGAACTTGGCGCAAGGGGAAACCCAGGAAAACAAATAAAGATTATCTGAGGGAATATGTGCCGTTATCGTTTTTCACCCATCGTTTTCCCAATTCCTGAGCCACTTTTTCGGAGCAGTCGCTAAAATAACGGGTAACTTGATCGGGTGTCATATCTTTTGTTTCTTCCAAAATACGTTTCTTGGCTTCCCATACGTCCAGAAGCGCTTTGGAGATAGGGCTTTTAGTTGTCTTTCTCATTGTAAATTTTGCTCACATTATTGTAATCATTTGCAACATAATTATTCTATCATTATCTGAAGTCCCAATGTTCTTCCGCGTAAAGTTGACATAGTGTGAAATCAGCAGGTATAACTTCGCCCCGGAGTCTTTTTATCTGCATGCGCCGATAGTTATGGAGGGAGACACCGGGTGAAACATTTTTTTGAGCGTAAATCCCTGGAATTGCTGTTGGAGGAGATGCAGGGGGAGCATCGTCTGCACCGGGCGCTGGGGCCGGTGGCCTTGACGGCGCTGGGCATTGGCACCATTATCGGCGCGGGGATATTCGTGGTGACGGGGCAGGTGGCGCGGGATGTCACGGGGCCGGCCATTATCATGTCGCTGGTGTTTTCCGGGTTTGCCTGCGTGTTTGCCGCGCTGTGTTATGCTGAGTTTGCCTCGATGGCGCCCATTGCGGGGTCGGCGTACACCTATGCCTATGCCACGCTGGGCGAAGTATTCGCCTGGATCATCGGATGGGACCTCATCGTCGAATACACCATTGCTTCCTCCACGGTGGCCCATGGCTGGTCGGCTTATTTTCAGAAACTGCTGCATCTGTTCGGCCTGGAATTGCCGAAAATGCTTTCATTAGCCCCCTTTGACGGCAATCTGCATCTCACGGGCACCTTGATTGATTTGCCCGCGGTGATCATTTCCGCGATTCTGACGGTGGTGCTCGTGATTGGCATCCGCGAGAGCGCCTGGGTGAACGGCATCATGGTGTTGATTAAGCTGTCCGTGGTGTTGCTGGTGATTCTGGTCGGCGTGTTTTACATTCATCCGGAAAACTGGACCCCCTTCGCCCCCTATGGCTGGAAAGGCCTGAGCTTTTTCGGCGATTCATTTATTTGGGGGGAATTACGCGACGGAAAACCCGTCGGGGTGTTGGCGGGGGCAGGGATGATGTTCTTTGCGTACATCGGCTTTGATGCGGTGTCCACGCAGGCGGAGGAGGCGCGCAATCCCCACCGGGATGTGCCCATCGGCATTATTCTCTCCCTATTGATCTGCACCGCACTCTATATTGCCGTGTCCGCCGTGATCACCGGCATGGTGCCCTATGATCATATCGACCGGGACGCTCCCGTCGCCGCGGCCTTCATGTCGGTGGGGCTTCCCTGGGCGCAATTCGTGATCTCCGTGGGCGCGCTCACCGGCATCACGTCGGTGCAGCTTGTGCTTATGCTGAGCCAGCCCCGCGTGCTGCTCGCCATGTCGCGCGACGGCATGCTGCCGCCCAAATTCTTCGCCGCGGTGCATCCGCGCTTCAAAACGCCCTGGAAAACCACCATCATGACAGGCGTGGCCGTGGCCACCATATCCGGCCTCCTGCCCTTGCGCATCCTCCTCGAACTGGTCAACATCGGCACGCTGCTGGCCTTTGTGATTGTGTGTTTATCGGTCCTGGTAATGCGGCGCATCCGCCCTGACGCCGAGCGCCATTTCAAATGCCCCTTCGTGCCCTTTGTCCCGATCATGGGCACGATCCTCTGCCTGATCCTGATGTTCTCACTCCCCTCCGAGAACTGGCTACGGCTCATGGTCTGGTTCGCCATTGGCTTCGTCGTGTATTTCTTCTACGGCCGCCACCACAGCGTCCTCGCAAAAAGACGCCGGAAAAATTCGTAAATTACCGCCAGGAGAATCCCTCGTTGGGATTATAGGGCTTGCGGTGGTAAACGTCACTATTCCGCGTGATCAGGAGATACACCGCGCCAAGCAACACCACCATAACCAGCAGGGGAAGAAAAAGCAGCGAGATATCAGTGGCGTTGATTAATGCAGCGCTTCGTCCGGCGATGAACATGGAGAAATAAAACAACGAAATCACAATACTCAGGCTCATGGCAACCTGTCCGCCTATGAGGAATAGCACTATCGCCAGGAACAGATAATCGAGCAGGATAAGGGGCACATACAGCATTATCAGGCCGGATACCGGCTGGGAAGTTATCAGCATGAAGAGTGCCAGGCCAAGTACCACAAAAAGCAAGGGCATGATAACCAAAGATAGCAAGTATCCCATCAGCCAAGAGGATCGGCGTGGCAGCATGCGGAGACTGCGCATTGATACGCACCACACCGGCACCCGAAGTGTGACCACGATGATCCAACACGGTATAAGAGCAATGGTCAAATACGTCCAGGATCGTTCGCCGGTCAGATTGAAATATTTGAGTCCCGAAAAGAGTGCCGTCCCCGCTGTTGCCGCGGCAAGAAACAGGAAGCCAATGAGCAGTTCCATGCCCCAGGGCGCCCAAAATGAACTTCCGCCAAAATTTACGGGGCGTGACGGGATTTTTTGCCGTTGTGTTTGCCGCACGGAAACCGTGGGCATCATCTGTATTCCATTCGGCGCCCGCGCCATGGAAACGGCGGCGAGCAGCAACGAAACTAAAAACAGCAACTTGACATGGATGGTATTCGGGTTCCGGACGCTTAACACACATAGTCCTGTCAACAACAAAAACGCCAATAAGAATCCACCTAACTCAACGATCCATCGCAGCGTAAAACGTGCCATAGTTTGAATATTGGCGGGCTGTGTTTGTTGCAGGATAAAAAAAAGCGCCGACATCCCAATAGTAAATGCGGTGGCGCAGAGGAACAGCGTATTGGGCATCAACGATCCATGAAAAAAGATCGCTTGAAAAAGGGTCGAGCCACACCCCACGGCAAAAAAGACTCCGGGAAAAAGCAGCACGCCTTCAAACCAAAAGGTGAAACCCCGGTGAAAACCCGAAACCGGTAACATATGAAGGGCGCGTTGATGATCGCGTCCCACCTCCAAATTCGTGCCCGAGGCAGACATAAAGATAAAACAAAATAGTAGCACGGAAGCTATGGGTTTATCTTCAGCGGAGAGCACAATACCCAGGAGCACGGGTATAAAAAAATACAACCACCGTCTTCGAATAAAATCTTCGATTAATTTCATCATGACTCAGTTTTCCTTCATGATACCGACAAAAAGTTCTTCAAGAGACACTGGGCTGTCCGCGAGGATTTGAACCCCGTTTTCAGAGAGCGCCTGCAACGGTGTTTTTTTTGTGTCCACCAAAATGCGGCAACGTTCCCCTTCGCGGGATTGAATACGCACCCCGGCAAGCGATGTTATCGTGTAACCGTTGTTGCTGATGCCGTCCACCATGCGAAAACGTTCGACGAGATCGGCGGTGGGGCCTTCCAGCAGCATTTTTCCGTTTTGGATCATGCCGAGATGATCCGTGAAACGTTCGATGTCATCAAGGTTATGCGAAGAAATGAATACCGTGCGATCTTCGTCTTGCACCGCGGAGAGCAATTCGGAAAAAACTTCCTGCTTGGCAAGGGCATCGAGTCCAGACAGGGGTTCATCGAGCAGGAGCAGTTTTGGCCGATGTGACAGGGCGATCACCAGGTTTAACTTGGTGCGCGAGCCGTACGATAGTGTGGCAATGCGATCCTGCCAGTCCAGTTTTAAACGGCGCATGAGTTCCTCGCAATAAGCATCGTCCCAGTCTGGATAAAAGCTCCGATAGAACCCAATGACCCGTTTTACCTTCACCCAGGCGTTAAAACTCACTTCCGGGCTGACATACCCGATCTGCGCTTTCATCGCGGCCTCGTCTGCTCGATGATCCAGGCCCAACACGCGAATAGTGCCCTCGTCTTCGTGACCCATGCCCATGATGAGATCAATTGTCGTGGTTTTCCCGGCGCCATTCGGGCCAATAAAACCGTAAATCGCCCCCAGCGGCACACTTGCATTCAACGGCCCCAGGGTGAATGTCTTAAACCGTTTTAGAAGCCCTTGGATGCAGATTGCGGTGTCATTCATAACGATATCTCCTTATCCCCAAGTACTTTCCGGGTCATTTCCAATAACTCCCGATCACTCAGTCCGGCCTCGCGGCCTTCGCGCAACGCCGCACGAAGCAATTGCTCGGTTTGTTCCCGTTTGACCTCGCGGCTGCGCACAATGCCGTTTTCCGACACAAAGGTGCCCAAGCCCTGTTTTCGGTAGATAATTCCATCCCGTTCAAGCTCTTCATAGGCGCGCTTTACGGTGATTACGCTAACCAGAAGTTGTTCCGCGAGCATCCGAAACGAAGGGAGCGGCGCACCCGCCATTAACCGCCCTTCGCTGATTTCCCGCTTTATACCGTCGATGATCTGCTGATACAACGGCAGCGAGGCCGCGGGTGAAATGTGCGGAAGGAGCAGACTATGGGTTGGTTCTCGCTTCATATACTGTATATATACCTTATACACAGTGAAATGTCAAGAGGGGATAGGAGGTCTGGGAAATCTGGGAGGTCTGGGAAATCTGGGAGGGTGGGAAGAATGGGAGGAATGACGTGAGGTTTTGAGGGGCGCATGTTGAAAGGGAAATTTTCGTGGCAAAAAGAGAATCGTGTTGAAGGATAAGCGGTTGACTTCCTTTGGGGCGGGGACTATGCTCATACGTATAAATAGAGTATAATCATGGGTGTTGGTGAGTTTTTTTGTGTGAAAGCGCAGGAGGAACGTTCCATGAGGCCGTCTTTGCAGGGCAGACAGAAACGAGTGGCGGTTATTGTGCTGGCGCTGTTGGCCGGAATCTGTTGGGGGAGGGAGGGTTATTGTGCCACCTCCGAGACCTACTATGTGGATGCCTCGTATGATGGCCGGGAAACGGGCAGCAGTAACCGGCCTTTTGACACGATAGGCGAAGCGCTTGCGCAGACGGTGGCGGGGCGGTTTGATACGGTGATTGTCCGGAGCGGGTCATATGCCGGCCCCATTACGGTGACCGTAACCACGACCCTGCTATCGGAGGAGGGGGTGGCGCACACGTTTATTGAGAATCCAGCCAAAAGCGCCGCTCCGCTGGTGACGCTTAGTAATGGCGCAACGATCCGCGGGTTCACCCTCGGCGCCACGGCCAACGCGGGATTGTCCATAGCCGCCGATGCGGCGGGCGCAGTAAGCAATTGCGCATTTTACCAGAATGGCACAGCGCTTCTGGCGGAAAGCGGATCGCGGCTTCGTTGTGTGAACAACACGTTTTATCAGAACACTGTGGCGGTCCGTGCGGACGCTTCGGCCCAAATTGATCCATTGCGCAATTGTGTTTTGGCGGAAAACGGTACGGGTGTTTCCGTGGCGAATACCGGCTCGGTGGTGAGCGGGTACACGGTCTTTTTCAAAAATACGCTTACGCATGAAGGCTCCTATGTGCCGGGGGATACCGATTTTGTGAGCAATCCGCAGTTTATCGATGCGGCCAACCTGAATTTCCACCTGCTGCAGGTGTCCAATTTGCGGAACACCGGCGATCCCTCGCAGGAATACCGGGATACCAATGGCACGCGCAATGATGTCGGAGCCGATGGCGGTCCTTATGGCGTTATGGATCGTTTGGCGCCCAATATTCTTGTTACCACGACGCCTTCACCTCCCCAGGGCTTCCCGCCGCTCGCGGTGTTTCTCGACGCTTCGGCCAGCCACGACGATTGGGGGGTGACCACATGGGAGTGGGATTTCGATGCCTTGGACGGTGTGGGTTTTGCGGATGGCAATGGCGCGACCGTGCCGGTGTTGTTCACGGAGCCGGGAGGCTATCTGGTCTCCGTGCGCGCTACGGACAATGCGGGGCTGAGCGCGGTATCCATGTTTAATGTCCGCGTGGGCGCCCCGCCGCAGGTATTGCGCATGACGCCGCAACCGGGTGCGGGGCCTGCGCCGTTGACGGTCGCCATGAATATTGAGGCGGTTTCGCTGAGCGGCGGCGCCTTGTCCTATGCCTGGGAATTCGATGGCGACGCAGTGATTGACAGCACGGATCAGAATCCGGTGTTTACGTATCCTGAAGATACAACGCCGGGAATACAGCGGGCCGCATTACTGGTTATGGATGAGGAACAAGTCTCCACGCAGTTTCTTGCCAACATCACCGTCACGCCGTATCCAATTACCACGGCGGTTGAAATTACGCCGGGAATCGGGGGGCAGATTAGCGTGACCGATGCCGCCGACTCCCTGGCGGGAACGCGGGTTATCATTCCAGGGAATGCGGTCAATGAGAAAATGACCTTTGCGCTGAGCAAAGTTCCGGACGGTGTCATCCCGATTATGCCGGAAGGCAATATAGCGCATCTCTTTGACATCGCTCCAACGAATATCCAGTTGTCCCAGCCTATTACCGTGGAAACTCCGATTGGGAGCAGGGCGAAGGATGACGATGTGGAGGTTTGGTATTGGCAGGCGGATTCGCAGGTGTGGTTTGAAGGAGGGATCACGCATATTCGGATCAACGATGGCACGCTGTCGTTCAGAACCTCTTATCTGGGCACCTTTGCCATCATTGGGCCGAATGCGGGAGGGCCGTGTTTCATTGCGACCGCCGCCTATGGCACGCCTCTCGCCGGGGAAGTCCAGGTGCTGCGCGACGGCCGCGATATGTTGCTTCTCAGTAATCCGCTGGGCAGCGCGCTGGTTGACATGTATTACCGGTTGAGCCCGCCGTTGGCGGACCTTGTGGCCGTTCATCCTGTACTGGCAGCCTTAGTGCGTCTGTCCCTGTGGCCCATTGTTGCGATTGTCCAGGCGCCGTGGCTGGGTGCCGCGATACTGGCGGGCATCCTGATGCTATTCGGCATGCGCCGGGTTATGCACCGCGCGTTGCCCGAATAGCCGCCGCACGGTCAAATATTTCTTCCCGGGAAATTCCGGCCGCCTGATACAGGGCGAAAATGTTTTCATCCGGTGTTTCAGGAGGCACTGTATGGGATGCGGCAAGGATATACCCGCCGCCATCCGAGGTCATGCCCTCGATTAACCACTCTGTAGCACGGCGCACATCGGCGGCGGTTCCATTCGGGAGGACGCCCTGGGTGTCTACGCCGCCCATAAAAGTCAGCGCAGTGCCAAATTCCCGTTTCAGATCCAGGGGATCCATGCCGGGGCAATTGCATTGCACCGGGTTCAACACCTGAATGCCAATCTCGATCAAGTCTGGGATGATCTCACGCAACGCCCCGCAGCAATGATACGCAACGGGAAGTTTCTTACCGGTTCCGATGTCCACCACGCGTTTGAGATGCGGTTTGATCATTGTGCGCCACAGGGCCGGGCTCATGATGAGCGCCTGTTGGCCCGCCACATCATCGCCGGTCCAGAGCCAGTCAACGTCAAAACGTTCACAAGACGCTTTGGACAACATAACGGAAAAATCCGCGCAACGCGCCAGCATGATTTCCGTCATTTTCGGATGCAAGGCAAAATCGAGAATAGCGTCTTCCATGCCCCGAAGGCGCCAGTACATCTCAAACACGCACGGCGATACATCCACGCCGATAAATGCATCGCCCCGGTTCGTCAGAACCGGCAGCATCCGCGCCAACAGCATCTCCAGATGTTCTTCGGGAAAGGAATAGCGCAACACGGATTCGGGGTCGGCGCCCATTAGGGGGAATCCTTCAATCTGATTGAATGCGCCCCGCTTCACCCACCGGATGCCCCAGATATCCGTATGACCTTCCCCTTCCTGTTCATGGACAACCCCCTCCATCGCATAATTGTTGTTCACCCAGGTTTGCCGGATATCATCGCCCATTGCATCTGGCACACACGCCGCCGGAATGTCCAATAATTTCCCCAGCCGCCGGGCGGTGCCGGGATGAAACCACATGAAAACAGGGGTCCGATCCGCGGAATGGCGGTTTAACGCAGCCAAAACACGTTCCCGAGAGGTAATAGCGTTATTCTCCTTATCGTGTTGTTATCCATGGACATATGCGTCCACGGGAATAGCTCTTCTACCGACATTCGTTTAGTGCGGGAAACACCGCATGAATTTTTAAAGGTATTCTAACACAACACTAACATTTGACAGGTATCCTGAGAATGACTAAAGGGGCTGTAGAAGCAGCCATTCCATCCACAATTGAAGGATGCAATGGGAGGAAAGTAACCATGTTTAGAAATTTATTGCCAAAATCCACGGACTTCTTTGATTACTTCGAACAGCACAGCCGTCTGGGCGTTGAAGCGTGCCAGGAATTGCTTGCCATGTTTTCCGGTTCTCAGGATATGGTAGTCCGGGCCGCGCGCATCAAGGAAATCGAGCGGGAAGCAGACACAATAACCCATACCTGCACCGATGTGCTGCATCGGACGTTCATCACGCCGTTTGATCGCGGGGACATATTGGGACTGATTCAAAAACTGGACGATGTAGTAGATGCCATTGAGTCCATTGCCTCGCGGCTGGTGCTCTATGAAATTACGGAGGAGCGCCCCGAGGCGCGCGCATTGGCGGAAGTGTTGGTGAAGGCCAGCCAGGCCATAACCCGGGCAGTAGCGGGTCTCACCAACCTGAGCAACCCCGAAGAGATCAAACGGAATTGTATCGTTCTGTTTGATCTCGAGAATCAGGGGGATGAATTGATGCGGTCGGCGCTGGCGAAACTTTTGAAAGAAGAGGCCAATGCCATTACGGTGATCAAGTGGAAAGAGATTTTTGAGCGGCTGGAAAAGGCGACGGACCGGTGCGAGGCCGTGGCCGATCTGTTGCAGGGCATTGTTATAGAGGCGGCCTGACCTATGGATCCCGTGCTCATTGTCATCATCCTAACCGTCATCATCGCGCTGCTGTTCGATGTCATCAACGGTTTTCACGATGCGGCCAATTCCATCGCAACCATCGTGTCCACAAGGGTGTTGTCGCCGCGGGCGGCGGTGTTGTGGGCGGCATTTTTCAATTTTGCGGCGATGTTTGTCTTCAAGCCGGAAGTGGCGAACACCATCAAGAAAATCGTCCACATCGACGCCACCGATCCCGGATTTGTGTTTGTAGTGCTGGCTGCCTTATTCGGCGCCATCGTTTGGGATCTATTCACTTGGTGGTGGGGATTGCCCACCAGTTCCTCCCACGCGCTGATTGGCGGATTAGTAGGCGCGGGAATCGCGCACAAGGGCTTAAAAATCATTGCGTGGGACAAGGTGTGGTCGACGGTAAAATTCATTCCGCTGGCGCCGCTGATCGGCCTGGCATTCGGATTTATAATCATGGTTATCGTGTTTTGGATTTTCCGGCGTTGGCGGCCCAGCACCATAGATCGCCTTTTCCGGAAATTGCAGTTTATATCGGCGGCCATGTATTCATTGGGGCACGGCGGAAATGACGCGCAAAAAACCATGGGGGTCATTATTGCCTTGCTCGTGGCTGGCGGCTATATGAGTGCGGATGTAGAACTTTCACTGACGCATTGGAACACGCTTTGGATTATTTTGTCGTGTCATGTGGCTATGGCGATTGGCACGGCCTTCGGCGGATGGCGCATCGTGAAAACCATGGGAATGCGCATCACCAAGCTTCGGCCGGTGGGCGGCTTCTGTGCGGAGACGGCGGGCGCGGCCACGCTGTTTATGGCCACGAATATGGGTATTCCCGTATCCACCACCCACACCATTACCGGTGCGATCGTGGGGGTGGGCGCGGTGAATAAATTATCTGGGGTGAAGTGGGGCGTGGCCACGCGCATCATCTGGGCCTGGATTTTTACCATTCCCTGTGCGGCGTTTATTGCCGCGTTGTGTTTCGACGTAGTGAAACTGTTTCATCCGGCGTTTTGAGAAGTGCCCAGCCGCATCAAATACTGGTGTGTTTCCATTTGCGCCCGGCATTCTTCGCCCTCTTCCTTCACATAGTGATTGGTCTGCATCTGGTCCAGAATGCGCGCTTTCACATTATCGGAAGTCTGGATGGCCATCATGTCCACAACCTGTTGCTGCAACACCGGATCATAGATTGGAAAGGCCACTTCGATCCGCCAGTCGATGTTCCGCTCCATGAGGTCTGCGGAGCTCATGTACAAGACGCGGTCCGCGCCTTTGCCAAAAAGATAAATGCGCTGATGTTCCAGGAAGCGATCCAGAATTGAAATGGCGTGTATGTTTTCATGGGGCAGCATGGCATAGGTGGTGCGCACCACCAGATCAATTTGGACCCCTGCATCCGCCGCTTCCCGCAACCGGTCAATCACCTTTTTATCCGTAAGATGGTTCACCTTGAGAAAGATGTAGCCATTTTTCCCCTTCGCCATTTCGCGCGCAATATATTTGGCTAATATTTTGCGCGTATTGAACGGCGAAACAATCAAGTGCCTGAACTTGGGCGGTGTCAACGCGCGTATTCCCGTCGTTTGATCGAAAAAGTCGAAGGTGTCCGCCACTTCCGAGGTCAGCCGCTTGTCCGCCGTCAGGAGAATGCTGTCCACATACAGCTTGCCCGTGGTTTCATTGTAATTCCCGGTGGAAAGCCCGGCGACAAGCGTATCGCCGCGATCAATCAGGAGCAGTTTGCCGTGTACTTTGAGCGGGGGGACGCCGTAGACCACTTTGGCGCCTTCTTCCATTAGGCGCTCCGAGATCCGGATATTGTTCTCTTCGTCGAACCGCGCCTGTAGTTCCACCGACACCAGGACTTTCTTCCCATTGCGGGCCGCATTGATCAAAGCGTTTACCACGCGTGAAGGATTGGCCACACGGTAGAGCGACATTTTAATGGCCTCCACCTTGGGATCAATCGCCGCCTCGCGCAACAGGCGTATGACATTGTCGAAGGATTGATACGGATAGGTGATCATCAAATCCTGCCGGCGGATGATGTCCAGCATTGGCGTACGGTTGCCGTCCAGCACCGGATGAGGGGCTACCTCCATTTCCTCGAAACTGAGATCGGGCCGACGCGCCGGAAACCGCATCAAGTCTTTCATATTGTGATACCGTGCGCCTGCTATGACCGTGTCGTCCGGACCGACGTTCAATTCTTCGCGCAACCGGCGAAACAGGCCCTCGGGCATGTCTTCATCATACACCAGCCGCGTGGGCCGCCCCCCTTTGCGCTGCCGCAACACCTTCTGCATTTTCCGGATGTAGCCTTCCGTGAAATCGTTATCCATGTCCAGCTCCGCATCCCGGGAAATCTTAAACTCGAAGGCCTCGATCCGCGTATAGGGAAATATGTAAAAAATGTCATCCAGCGAATGACGGATAACGTCGTCGATGTACATAATGTTGTTGTCGGGGAGCACCACGAAGCGAGGCAGATTCGCCGGCACTTCCAGGACGGCATAACGTGTCTTGTTGCCCCACATTTTCACCCCGAAATACAGCGCGCCGTCCGTCAACGGAGACATGGGCCGGTCGTCCCTGAAAATCACCGGCACCAGGCTTGGCAGAATGTTCTCCTGGAAATATTCCTGCAGCCACTGGTGAATCTCCGGCGTATGCGTTTCAATATCGCTTTGCGTAAGCAGTTTTACGCCTTGTTGCGTCAATGCGGACATGATAGTGGCGTACGCAGCTTGAAACCTCTCGTCCAAGTCTTTTGCTTTATCGCCTACCACCTCCAATACATCAACCATGCGCTTTTTGCCTAGTTCAATCATCCGGTGCATACTGGCCACGCGCACCTTGAAAAATTCATCCATGTTGGACGAAAAGATCCCCAGAAACTTCAGCCGCTCCAATAACGGATTGCGCGGGTCTTCTGCTTCCTGAAGCACCCGCTCGTTAAAAGAGAGCGTTGATATTTCACGTATCTGATAAACGTTCTTGATGCTCATATCCAGCACTTTGATCCGCCGTAAACATAGGGATTAATTGTAGAGAGTATTGGCTTGATGGTTCAATAAGGCCGGTTTTTCCAGAATAGGGCCTACTGGATGTATAAGTTCTATAGGAAAAGCACATGCTCAGGCATCTTTTCCGGGAAGCGCAAGCCCCAGCCGGAGCAAATGCGCCCGGATTTGATGCTCGGCCGCGTGCCATGCTTCCCGGGGCACGTCCGCGTACACACGCTCGATCAGTTCTTCCATTGTCCGGACACCCTCCGCCAGAGCGGTTTTGATTTTTTCCTCTCGGCCGAGCCGGTGGGTGATTAGCTGCCGCAGGAGGTCTTTGCCGCTTTCACGGAAAGTGGGCCATCCATGCGCGGGCACGGTAAACCGGATATCCTCTTGCAGCAACCGCTCAAGGCTCTGAAGGTATGCGTTCATATCGCCGCCATAGTCCGGAGAAATCAAGATGGTTCCGGGATTGGCCATCATGTCGCCGCACAGAAGGCTGTGGGTGGTTTCCTCCAGGAAACACATATGGCCGGGATGATGGCCGGGCGTGTGCAGGCACCGCACCCGCCATTCGGGATCGCCGGTAATGGGGATGATTTCGCCATCATGCAGGAGATGATCTACGGGAAACGGCAATTCGCGCGCGGTGGCTTCGTGCGCCCAAACCGGCGCGCGATACTTGGCGCGGAAGAACTCCGTGGCGCCTACGTGGTCGCTGTGTGGATGGGTGAGGAGCACCGCGCCCACCTGATGCCCCAACCCCAGCAGATGATCCAGCACATCATCGAGATGCTGCCGCTCCCAGGGCTCGGCCACGCCAGGATCCACCACGTACAATTCGTCTTCACCGATCACCACGCAGTTTACATGCGTCACCGCCGGTTTCTTTTGCGAGCGGACGGGGATGATGGTGATGCCGGGTTGTGTTTCAAACAAGTTTGGCATGTCCGGATCCCGGCCGGTGGCCTTGCAGAGCCAGGGGAGCGCCTCCTCCATCGGCAACACGGCAAGGTGGCGGAGAATGAACGCCACGGGCGTCGAGAGTTTGATTCGGTGTTGATGCCAGTGCCGCCGCGCCTCGGCTGCGGTCAGCCATTCCACATCTACGATTTCACTATCAGGCCCCAGCGTTTCTCCAGAAAACGCGCCGGAATACGCACAGGCATAATAATCCGTGTGAAAGCGCATCGGCGAAAACGCCGGGGTGACCCATTCGCCGGCGGGCGTGAAATCCGCTGCGTCGATCCGAAGATTATACCTGTCTAAAATCGCTGCGAACGTCGTTTCGTGCGTGTGCAGCGCGCGCCGCGCTTCACGGAGGGTATCGAGGCCCGGAAGTGCGCCCTTGGCCAGCAACAGCCCTGTTTCTTCAAAGATTTCCCGCACTGTGGCAAAGATGGATTTTCCTGACTTGGCATGGACCGCGCCAAGCACATATGCCGGGTCGTCGGTTTTATCCATGGCGCCGCCTGGAAAAACATGGTGCCCGCCCATGAACGGTATGGCATCGTTCCGGCGGGCCAGCAGCACTTCGCCGTTACGATGTACAATGCCGGCGGCGGCGCGGCGCGGCGCCACCGTTTTTTGGGGCGTAGGATTCATCATCCGTTTGCCAGGACGGCGATTACTTGGCGAAGTAATCCACCACCAGTACTTTGTCGAGATAGGGGTGTAATATCGACCCGAATTCCTTGTGCGCGGGATGGATCAGATAAGCGTCGCGGTCCGCGGCATTTTTGAACGTCAGGAAGAAGCAGTGTGTGAACCCCTGAGAGAGTTTTTCCGGGCTTACATCCGTGCCCCATTCAAATCCTTGAATGATGTTTATTTTTTTGGGCAGGTCGCAAAACGCCTGTTCCACTTTCGCAACTTCTTCCGGCTTCGCTGTATCCTTAAACTTGAACAGTACAACATGCCGCAGCACTTTGCCGTCTTCCGCCGCCGCGAGGCTCACGTTATACCCCGCCACGAGCGAAATGCATACCGCCGCCACACATGCCAGAATGAAATATGTCTTCATGTTTGATTCTCCTTTATGGTTATCCGAAAAGCATACACTATTGCATGCGGCGGCGTCATTTAACGCGCATTGATGCGCCACTGCCGAATCTTGTATTGTTGCACAGGCACAAGCAAGGTGAATTGGAAATAAAGGATTCAATACGTGGTTGGCACGGTCGTACAAGGCCAGCAGCAAGCATCCGGGGATGTTGAAACCTGCAAAAGTTGTCCGGACAGATGCGCGTCCGTTCCCACTCGCGCCGGAGGAAAGCATCTGAGACTTGCCGGCGCCTGTATCTTCATTTTTTTGTTGGCACTGGCTGCGCGGTTGTATCAGGTGCAGAATGAATCCGTATGGTATGACGAAAGTGTTGCCGCATATGAACTCATGCCTGGCATTGGGTTGGGAACCTTTTTACGCAACGTGAAAGCGTACGATCCAACGCTTAATCCCCTTTATTTCACGGTCCTATGGGTATGGAGCAATCTATTCGGGACGGCAGCGTTCACCCTGCGGATGCTATCCATCATTATGGGCTGTCTGTCAGTTGTTTTTTTATACTGCATAGGGAAGGAGGTGTTTAACGGCAGGATGGCTGTGGCTACGGCCACTATCCTGGGGATCCTCAGCATCCCCAACATATTTTATTCACAGGAAATTCGCATGTATGCGGCGTTTCTACTGTTGACCAATATGTCCATATGGGGATTGCTGAGAATATATAAAAACGGGGATCGCCTGTCATTTGTTGTTCATATAGGTGCAAACGTACTTATGGTATGGACGCATTTGATGTCTTCCGTTTTTTTGATCGTTCAAGGAATGATCGTTTTGTTGTTGTATGGGAAAAATGTGAAATTTCTATTGAAATGGGGGATTCCACAGGCCATTAATGCAATGTGCTTTTGGATGGCGTGGGGGCGTTTCATTGATTTTGCTGCAATACGGAAGGCGGCCGATTGGATTGGCTCTTCATTAACGATGGACATGTCATGGGTTCTATTGGTTTTTGTCCGGAATATTTCCGGGATATCCGCGACGGTTTATGGGAAGTCTCTATATGTGCTTATTCTATTTTTTATATTCCTGCTGCTGACCTCCGTTGTTTATAAAAAAATAGTCAAGGGGATCATAAATTGGGTGGAGATTATTATCATTTTGCTGGCGATGGCGCCTGTAGTATTTCTGTTTGCCGTTTCTGTGCTGGTCTATCCTTGCCTGCTAGACCGCTATGTGGTTTATATTCAAACAAGCGCCATTATAGCGGTGGTGATGGGGTGCGGGGTTCTGGGCCGTAGGGGAGGCGCGCTGGCCAATGGCATTCTCATTGCCCTTTTCCTGGCGCAATTCGCAACCTTTGATCGTCCGTTTCGCCTGAATTGGGATAAAATCATGGCCTTGGCCGATGACGGCAGGCCCGTGGTAGTTTCTCCTGCTCATGAACGACAAACCTTAAAACCGCTTGCCATGCCGCCGGTTGGCGTGGATGCGCACAATTTCAAGGACTATCTCAACTCCCACGATGAACAGTTGCGCAAAACAGGCTGGTGGTTTGTCAATGCCGCCGCCTCTTCCGATCTCAACGGCCCGTTTTTAACTGAAATTGAGGCGCATGGGTTTTGTGCTGCGAAAATAGTGCAAGTGCGGGGAATCAATAAAACAATTTTCCTCTATTTAGTACAGGATAAGAAATGATGCAATACGTGAAGCCTTGCGGAAATCGCACATGAATGATGCCGTTTCATCTTCTGTTCCTGAAATTAGCGGCATGAAAGGATGGACGCCATGAGAACAATTTTGCGGCGGGTCGTGAGCATAGGGTTGTGGGCTATTCTCTGTGGAAGTGCTTGGACCGTGGAAACGGATGGAAAAATCAAACTTCCGCCCTTGCCGAAAGCCGGTCTGCATCTATATGTGTCGCCTGCGGGTTCAGATGATAATTCAGGAGTGAAATCAGCGCCCTTCGCATCGCTGGAGCGCGCCCGCGACGAAATCCGTACGCTCCGGCGGAAAGAAAAACTTCCAAAGGGCACGATTTATGTGATGGTGCAGGGCGGGCAGTATTCTGTCCGCCAAACCTTCACGCTTACGTCATTGGATTCAGGCGCGCCGGGGGCACCAATTGTATTCCGCGCCACGCGGAAGCAAAAACCGGTGTTTAGCGGCGGGATACGCCTTTCCGGTTTCATGCCGGTTACGGACGAAGCGGTGTTGGCCCGGCTGCCCGACAATGCACGTGGCCACGTGGTCCAGGTGGATCTGGCGCCTTTCGGCATCAAAAACTTGGGGCCGCTTGTGCTGGGCGGATTTTCCAGCGGCAATGGTTTTACCACGCATCCTGTGCCGGAGTTGTTTTTCAATGGCGAAGCGCTTTCGATGGCCCGGTATCCAAACGACGGTTTTCTGAAGGTAGCGGATATCTGCGTACCCGATGGCCACAACATCCACGGCATGACCGGAAGCAAAGTGGGGCGAATCTTGTATGAAGGCGACCGGCCCGCGCGATGGAAAAACGAAAAGGATGCTTTCTTGTATGGCTATTGGTTTTTCGACTGGGCCGATTCCTATGAACGGATTGCCGCCATCAATACCCATAGGAACGAAATAACATTGGCCACGCCGTATCACAATTACGGCTATCGCAAGGGTGCGCGGTATTATGCCGTTAATCTTCTGTCCGAAATCGATGTGCCGGGGGAATGGTATCTGGATCGCCAAAAGGCGGTTCTTTATTTCTATCCGCCGTCCGACCCCGCCAAAGCCATCGTGGAACTGTCGGTCTTTACGCTCCCTTTGGTCCATTTGGACAAGGCCGCCCACGTGCGGTTTGAGGGGCTCACGTGGGAACTTGGCGCCGGCGATGCTATTCATGTCAAAGGGGGCGAAAACTGTCTTTTCGCGGGATGCACCGTTCGGCGGTTTGGCGGCAACGGCATCGAAATTTCCGGAGGAACACAGCATGGTATTCTCGGGTGCGACATTTACTCCATGGGGCGCGGCGGCACGCTTATCACCGGCGGCGACCGCAAAACCCTGACCCCCGGCGGGCATTTTCTTGCCAACTGCGACATCCATCATCTCTCCCGCATTGATCACACCTACACGCCTGCGGTCGTGATGAACGGCGTTGGAAACCGCATCACGCACAACCGGATGCATCATATCAACAGCAGCGCCATCCGGCTCGGAGGAAACGATCATGCCGTAGAATACAATGAAGTGCACGATGTATTGCTGGAATCCGATGACCAGGGCGGCGCCGACATGTGGGGCGACCCCGCTTTCCGTGGCAACATCTACCGCTACAATTACTGGCATCACATCGGCAACTGGCGCCATGCCGGAGAAGACCTCGCCTGCGGCCAAGCCGGCATCCGCCTCGACGACGCCATATCGGGCACGCTCATCCATGGCAACATCTTCTACAAATGCTCAGCGGGAAAGCTCGGCTTCGGCGGGGTCCAGATCCACGGCGGCAAAGACAACACCGTCGAGAATAATATTTTCGCGGAGTGCGCCGCCGCGATCAGTTTCTCGCCCTGGGATGCCGGGCGCTGGAAACAATTCATCGCACCCACCCTTTCGGCCCCGGCCATTGACCCCGTGCTCTACCAAACCCGCTATCCCGAACTCGCCTCCCTCGCGGAAAACCCCAACCGAAACATCATCCAGCGCAATCTCATTTGGAAATGTGAAAAATTTCTCCTGCGCGACAAAGGCCAGAACGTCGTGCGGGACAATGTCACGTCAGACGCCAGCGGATATTTTAGGAATGCCTCTACCGGCAGCTTCCGCCTTAACACCGCGCACAACGAGATGCCGCCCGGCTTCACCCCGATCCCCTTCGATAAAATTGGTCTGTATAAAGATGCCTTCCGGCCCGCCTTGCCCAAACTGAAAATCAAAAACGCCCGCGCCGGAAACGGGGTGTAGCCCGGAAATTCTTACCATGAAAATCCGGCATTGACTGCGGGATTTTCATGGTGTATAATTCCAGCATGATTCAACGAACAACCGATATTGCACTGGTTCGCACAGCGCTGAAGCGCAGCCGGATTGTCGCCCTGCTGGGGCCGCACCAATGCGGCAAAACCACGCTGGCCCATCAGTTCGTGCCCGCGGAATCGCTCAACTATTTCGACTTGGAGGACCCGGCGAGCCTTGCGCGTCTTTCAGAGCCGGACACCACCCTGCGCCCGCTAAAGAAATTGGTAGTGATAGACGAAATCCAGCGGCGTCCGGATCTTTTTCCCCTGCTCCGGGTCTTTGCAGATCGCAAACCGCTTCCCGCACGATTTTTGATTCTGGGCAGCGCTTCGCCGGAGTTAATCAAACATTCCTCTGAAACATTGGCTGGGCGCGTGGAAACTGTATTGCTGGAAGGATTCCGGCTGACGGACCTTGGGGAAAATAAACAGAACCAGCATTGGTTGCGCGGCGGATTTCCCTTGTCATATACGGCGCGCACGGAATCGGATTCGGTGGTGTGGCGCAAACAATTCCTTCAGACTTTTCTGGAACGCGATCTTCCCCAACTGGGAATAACCATTCCTGCAGTGACGCTACGCCGGTTCTGGAACATGGTTGCACATTACCATGGTCAAATCTGGAATGCAGCGGAATTAGCCCGTGCCCTGGCGATTAATGAGTCCACCGTTCGCCGTTATCTCGATATAATGACGGGTGTATTTATGGTGCGGCAATTGCCGCCATGGCATGAGAATCTCGGCAAACGCCAGGTGAAGGCTCCGAAAGTCTATGTACGTGACAGCGGCCTTCTGCATACATTGCTGGGCATCAACAACCAACGCGATCTGGAACATCACCCAAAAATCGGCGCGTCCTGGGAAGGGTATGCCGTCGAAGAAGTTCTTAAGGCACTGCGCCCCGATGAGACGTACTACTGGGCCACGCACAACGGCGCCGAACTCGACCTCCTGCTCTTCAAAAACGGCCGCCGTATCGGCGTGGAGTGCAAGCGCGCAGACGCCCCTACACTCACACCCTCCATGCGTATCGCATTGAACGACCTCAGGCTGGACAAACTCCATGTAGTCTATCCCGGTGAAAAACGCTATGCCCTGGCGGATACTGTGGATGTGGTTCCGCTCGTAGATTTAATTTGTACTTTTTCATCTGGAAAAACAAAGAAGAACCATGGGAAAAATTAAACTATCAAAACTCAATGTTGCCAAAAGGCAGATTGATACAGCTATACGCCTTTTTTTTCTCTGATGATGACCCCATTTCAATCCATACATTAGCAATGGCAGGCTTTAGGATTGTTCGTGATATAGTTCATGGTCGAGTTCAGCTAATGCTTGACGAACTTTTTCGGGGCTGCAGTAGCCCAACCAAGGTTCCAGGTTTTCCTCGCACCACTGGCGGTAGGCGGCCATGCTCGCCCAGGAACGCATCGGCGGCCCGTCATCGAAACCAGGCCGGAAGGTATGGATCAGACCATGCGCTAAACGTTGAGGGACGGATCTGGCCCCTTATTCTTCAAAATATTTATCATCTGCACAATTGGTGCAAGGATTTGAACAATGTGGACATTTTTCATGATCCAATAACTCAAGTGGAATTCCATGCACTAGAAGATACCCGGTATCTGGATTAGCTTCATTTCCACTGCTGGGAGCTGGATCATTACGCAACCAGAGATTGCCATCAACGTCAATAAGTGAAACAAGTTTATGAGGCTCTTCTGATACCCGCCGAATTTCAAACGCACTGGGGCGCACTGTTGTGGGAAAATATCGCGGTGAGTGTGCGGTTCTGTGAAAAATCGATTGTTATGCTGGATTGATAGGGGTCTGTGCCTTCAGGAATATCTCCTTCCCACCGGCAGAATACATATTTTGGAGCAGGCTGCGCAACAAGAGTAACAATATTTTTTTCGCATACAATTTGCCAGTCTGTACAATGAAATGGACAATCAATGTCATATGTGGGCCATGAGTATTCGCCAGGTTCTGGAGTCACAGTGCCTTCGCCAATAGAGCTAATGGTGAGTAAAATTCTTTCCAGACATGAAAGGAGTGTAGTGTGCGTACTCACAAGCCAGATCACCCAGCACAATTTCCGGGACAAAAGCCGAGCATAAATCCCTGCGCAAGAATCGATTTCGACATCGACAGAGTTCTTTCCCCATATACTCAGGCTATTTCAAAGGCAGTCCCTATCCGCACCAGACGGCCTATTGCGTCGTTCGCCCGATGATCTTTTCGGTACGCATGTGTGCCCCGCTCCCAGGTTGCGGATGTATTCTTCAGCGCCCTGTGTCTTCTTTCTTCCACAAGGGACTGCCCGTGTATTTCGTTCCTATGGGGTATCGTGGATTGGATCGGACGGCTTCCTTCATAATCGCTTCGATCCTCTTCACTACTTCGGGATGCTCCTTAGCGATGTTGTTCGTTTCACCCAGATCCTTTTCCAGGTCGTAAAGCTGTGTCTCACTCTCGCGGCCAAGGTGGATGCCTTTCCACTTGCCCATGCGGACGGCCTGGTCATAGCGGTCGCGGCAATGCCCGTAGTCCCAGTACAAGTACTCGTGAGGCTTCTTGATCTTGCCGCCTCGCAATGCATGAACGATGGATGTGCCGTCTATATGGGGAGGCGTCTGGGCGCCGGCGAGTTCCGCAAACGTCGGCATCATGTCCCAGAACGCCACGATTTCGTTACTGGTTTTTCCCATCGGCGTCACGCCGGGCCAGCGCGCGATGAAGGGGACACGGATGCCGCCTTCGGTGAGGTCGCGTTTGAAACCGCGAAGCGGGCCGCTGGTGGCGAAGCGTGCGGGCACGTCGCTGTGTCCGCCGTTGTCGCTTGTGAAGAGGATGAGGGTATCGCGCGTAAGACCCAGTTCTTCAATCAAGGAGACGATGCGGCCGACATCGCGATCAAGCCTATGGATCATGGCGGCGTATTTCTTCGATCGCTCGTCCCAGTCCTTGCCGTCATAGGGTTTGGTGGAGGGAACGGTGAGCCCGTCCGGGTCTTCGTCCTCCGCCGAAAAATGCGGCAACGTAAAGGCCCCGTAGAGAAAGAACGGCACATCCTTGTTCTCGCGGATGTACTTGAGCGCATACTCGGCCAAGAGGTCATGACTGTAATGTTTCCGCGACTTTGTGTTCCCTGTCAATTCGAGCCGCCCGTCATTGTCGTCGAGGTATTCCGTGTAGTAATAGTGCGCGTGGTCCTGGTTGAGATAGCCCAGCCACATGTCGAAGCCCTGGTTCGTGGCGCGGCCTGCGGTTCCGGCGTCGCCGAGCGACCATTTGCCGACGCCGCCACAGCGGTAGCCCGCTTTCTTGAGCACCTCGGCCACCGTCACATCATTTTCTTCGAGGTAGGTGTGGTAATGCGGGACGTTGTCGCGCGCCGCCGTGTGCCCGTTATGCAGCCCCGTCATGAGGGTGCATCGCGAGGGGGTGCACACGGGGGCGCCCGCGTAGGCCTGGGTGAATAACAGACCTTCCCTGGCCAATCGATCGATGTTCGGAGTTTCGATCAATCGCTGCCCATAGCAGCCCAGATCGCCGTAGCCCAGGTCATCTGCCACAAGCAGAACGATGTTGGGCCGCCGTCCGCTAACAGAGGACGAGGCATCAAGTGTCTCTGCACCCCACGCTTCGTTTCGGATCGCAAACGCCGTCGCAGCCATTCCCACGGTTTTCAGAAAGCGCCGTCTCTTCATGCTATCTGCTCCGGCCGTCCACGTCGCGCTCCCACGTTTTAAACGAGGCAAGCATCTCGCTCACTACTCCCGCGTTCTGCGCCGAGACATCCGTGGTTTCGCCGATATCGGTATCGAGGTTGAATAGTTGGCAATTCTCCTCGTCTCCCACAAGTTTCCACGGGCCTTCCCGGACCGCCCAATCCTTTTCCTTTCGCCAGAAGACAGTCCGCTTCGGCAAGGGTTTGCCGTTAAACAACAGCGGCGTCAACGTCGTGCCGTCCACGCCCTTCGGTGCTGCCGCCCCGGCCAATTCGGCATACGTGGGCAACAAATCCATCGTCATGGCGGTTTCATGCGTCACGGTTCCCGGCGCGATGCGGGTGGGCCACCAGGCAATCGCGGGTTCTCGATGACCGCCTTCCCATACCTCGCCTTTCTCCCCACGGCATGGGCCGTTGCTCGACACTTCGCCTCGAAACTTGCCCTGGTACGCCCGGTAGCCGCCGTTGTCGGATGTGAAGAAAACGAAGGTGTTCCCGTCAAGCCCCAGCGTTTTGATCGCGGCCATAATCTCGCCTACGCTTCGGTCCACCGCTTCGACCATTTTCTGAACGACGGGCGCTACCTGGCCTTCCGGATGCGGTCCAAGTTTTTCGAGGCCCCAATAGTCTTTTCCTTTCTCACGGTGCGCGTTCTCGCCCGGCGCTTGCCATGGGAAATGGATCACAAGATGCGCCACGTACAGGAAGAAGGGCCGATCCTTATTCTTTCGCATGAAATCGATGCTGTGTTTCGTAATCAAGTCAGAACTGTACCCCGCCTCCATCTCGATGCGCTCGTTGTGATACCAGTCCTCGTCCCCCGAACGGCTGATGTGCGAGATGTGGTCTCCGTCCCCGGTCAGGAGACCTCGGAAGTCATCGAAACCGAAATACGTCGGCATGTGAGGCGGATGGTAACCCAGATGCCACTTCCCATACATACCGGTCGCATATCCCGCCTTCTTCAAGGTTTGGGGAATGGTGGCCGCGTCCACCGGCAGGCCGATATCGGGCGACTTCGCGGAGAGCGCGCTCTCAAAAGGCGTTCCAAAACGTTGGGGGTACTGCCCGGTGAGGATCGCGGCCCGGGTGGGAGAGCACATGGGGCCGTTAGCGTGAAAATCCGTGAACTTCAAACCTTCCTTGGCCAACATATCAAGATGCGGGGTTCTGTTCCGGGGATGGCCATAGCAGGCCAGGTCCCCGTATCCTAAATCGTCGGCGACGATGAGGATGATATTCGGGCGGCTTCGCGCGCCTTCGGAGTTCTCCTGCGCAATCGAAGCAAACGGGTGCGCCAACAATCTTCCAGCGAGCGCCGCCGTGGCACACTTGAGAAACTCTCGTCGTTCCATCCGAATTCCCTTTGCCTGTCCTGATTTCCCGGCCTTGATTTATTGATTCTCGGCTGGATAGTCCTCTTCATTTCGCTTTATGCCAACATTTGTTCTCCAGTGTAGCAGGTGCCGCTCAAATTTGAAAAGAACAGGTTTACTTCAGGCATTTGCGATGCCGCGCTGTCCGCTTCATTCTCTTGCGCACATGTCGTTCGCTGGCGCAACACAGGAAGAGAGCTTCCTGGGAATGGAAATTCCGCGTTGTCAGGTCAACGCTTTGCCTTTGAAACAGATATCCCGTATATTCAGAAGCGTCGGTTTTTCTAAACGAGCAAGCGTATACGGGCTTTTGTTCCGGCTGCGTCGATTCGATGCGGAACAACCCTCACGGAACCATAAATATGAATGCAAAGACAATCGCAGGCGGCGCTGTACTCGTCCTTTTCGTGCTCGGATTATTGTTGGCGGGGCCGAGGTGCAGGGTGGGTCTGCCGGATGTGAGCAAGGCGCCGGGTGTCGTAATCGGTCACCAGCCCTCGCCCTCATTGCTGGCGCGCGCCCTAGGCCAAGCCCAGTATGTCGGCTCGCCGTCGATTGCGATGCTGCCCGATGGCGCCTGCATCGCCTCGCATGACCTGTTTGGCCGTGGTTCCTCCCAAGACACTTCGGGGGTGACAAAAGTGTTTCGCTCGACGGACAAGGGCGCAACATGGAGGCATACCGCGACGCTTGAAGGGCAATTTTGGTCCACGGTTTTTGTCCATAATGGCGGCCTTTTCATCCTTGGCTACACCGGCAAGGGCGGAGACATCGTCATCCGATCCTCGACCGACGGCGGTTTCACTTGGACCACGCCCATCGATGGGGAAAGCGGGTTGATCAAGGAGGGCCGCTTCGGAGGCACGCCAAACCGGCCGGTGGTATACGAAGACCGCCTTTGGATCGGGCAGAGCTCCCGCCTGATGTCGGCGCCCGTGGATTCGGACTTGCTCCGTGCCGCCTCGTGGACCTTGAGCAAGCCGGTTGCCCAGGATAAGCATTGGCTGGGCGGCCGCTTTACGTTTTGGTCCGAAGGACAGGCCGTTGTATCGCCCGCGGCGGGGGTGGTGTTATTGCCGAAGGTAAATCAACTGCCCTACACGGCGCTGCTGCGTTCGGATACTCCCAAGGCGCTTCGTTTCGATCCATATCTGGATTTTGTGGAACTGCCAGGCGCAGAGAAAAAGTTCGGCGCGGCATATGACGCGGTTTCGGGCAAATACTACATTTGCAGCAACCCTGTTCTGCCTGCCCACAGAAACGATTGGTGGCTACGCGACACGCCGGCCTTGATCCGTAACTGCGCGGCGTTGCTTTCATCAAGCGACCTTCATCACTGGAGCGTGGAGAAGATATTTCTCTATTCGCCGGATGTGTATCATGCCGCCTTCCAGTATCTCAATTTCGAATTCGACGGCGATGATTTGGCGGTCATTTCACGCACCGCTTTCGTCATCGGCGGGCACAAACCGCCGCGGGGCCACGACTCGAACCTTATGACCTTCCATCGCATCCGGGATTTCCGCCATGCCGCTCCCGATCATGAGCTTGAGATCGAGGGTAACCGGGTGTTGCGCTACGAGCGAACGCAATGTGAGCGGGCGCCCCTAGGCGTTTTTACACTCGGCGCACATTTTGACGGCGCACCGTTGCAGCATCCCGCTGAACTGGCCCAGGACACCGGCGGACAAGTTTATGTTCGTGAACAAGGTGGGCGGATTCTTCGTTTCGATGCTGCAGGGAATTATCTCGGGCTGTCGGCTTCAGCACCGGTTTCATTTGCCGGCCGCCGGTTGTCCATTACCCAACCGCATGCAGGCGAACGGTCTTGGACAGGCGGTTGTTCGGACGCCTGGGGAGAACCCTCCAACTGGTATTACTGGGGACGCCCCGATACGCCGGAGGAACTCGCGATTTTTGGCAGCGCGTCCGTAACCGGCGCGAGCATCACGATCGATCTGCCGTTCCGAATCAAAGGAATACGCTTCTGCAATGTCGGCAGTTACACCCTAGCCGGGCCCGGCGAGCTTACGATAGGGGCGCCCGATTCAGAGGGCCGCTTCGAGGTAGTGCAAGGCCGCCACACACTCCGGGCGCCCATTCATCTCTCGGGTCCTGCCTATGTGCACATAGACTCCGGAGCGGGACTCTCCATCGAAGGCCCGCTGCATGTTGATGGCACATCGCTCCTCTTCAGCGGGGAAGGAAGTCTGGAACTGCGTGGCCTCTTTTCACTGGGGAACGGCCGGTTAATCTTATACGCTGGTCAGCCGGTGGTGTTCGGCGATTCGGTCGAGGTGCAACTTAATGGCACCCTCGAAGTGCGTCTGCCCGATGGTGTAACGCCTGCGTTGGGCGATCGTTTTAACCTTTTCAATGCAGCAGCGCCTTTAAGCGGTGCTTTCGACCACGTTGAACTGCCCCGCCTTGCGAACGGTCTCGCCTGGAACACGGCAATGCTCTACACAACCGGTGTCATTGAGGTGGTGTCATCGCCCATCCCTGCGGGTTCGTCAAGAACCACCATCCCACTTCTTCACATGCCCGCGATAGGTTTCGTTCCATCTCCTTACCGCAGATCGTAAGTCACTTTAGCATAGTGGACGACAGGCCGCGCAGTACAGTCGAATATAGTCGCTGATCCGCGCTGGATGAATCTTCAGGAAGGATACGGGTAGATCGCGATTTTCAGCCCCGTCCGGTTTCGCATGAGTTCAATCCCATCGAGAACCTTGGTGAGAGGCAACTGGTGGGTCACAAGGGTGTCCACCTCTATCTTGCCCGCCGCCACCAGGGCCAAGGCGTCACGCACGTCACACGGGCGGGAATCGGATGCGCCGACGACGGAAATCTGCCCGTAGTGAATGAGGCGGGTGTCAATTTCCATGCTGGATGCCCCCTTCGGCAAGCTTGCAAACAGGCTTAGCGTGCCTCCCTTTCGAACCATCGCCAGCGCCTCCGCCTGCGATGAGGCCGACGGAGCCGTGGCGATGACAACGTCGGCGCCCTGTCCGCCTGTAGCTTCGAGCACCTTTCCCGCGGCACCGTCACGGCCCACTTCCAGCACCTCCACCTCTGCGAGCTTGCGTGCCAGTGCGGCGCGGGCGGGCGAGGTCTGTGTTATGATGACCCGGTGTGCACCGAAGGCTTTGGCCACTTCCGCATTGAGACAGCCAAGCGGGCCGGCGCCGATGACCACGACCGTGTTGCCAGGTTTGACGCAGGCAATCTTCTGCGCATTGATGGCACAACTCAGGGGCTCGGCCAGGGCTGCTCCCAGATCGCTTACCGCAGGCGGGACCACCAATGCATTCCCCCCTTCGATGGCTTCGGCGGGAATCTCCATAAGTTCGGCAAAACCACCATCAAAATCGAAACTGATACACTTGACGTTCGGACACAGATTTTCGAGACCCCGGCTGCAATAATCACAACGCTTGCAGGCAATCGTCGTCGCGAATGTGATGCGGTCGCCAACCGTGAGTCCTTCCACGTCTTCACCCACGGCAATGACCTCTGCCGCCAATTCATGGCCGATCACGCGCGGAGGTTTACAGCGCGGGTTGCCCACGGTGTACAACTTCAGATCGGTGCCGCAGATGGTGCATACCTTGACTCGCGCTATGGCGTTCCTGGAATGCAACAGCGGCTCCGGCTTCTCGCCCACCACCAAGTCACCGGGCCCGTTGTAGATCGCTGCTCTCATGTTCAATCTCTTTCTACGCGTAGTGGTTGTAGCCCAACACGTCAAGATACCGTTTGATTTGCCCCTTCACACAATCGATCCATACATCGCGGCGCGGAACTTCCGCCAAGCACTTCCCGGGATTCAATCGGATCGGATACAACCGGCATGAGTCCTTGTTTCCTCTCTTACTTAGCTCATTTCAAGACCGCCGCTCACATTCAGCGATTGACCCGTCATATAGGCCGATTCATCGCTTGCGAGAAAAACGGCTGCCCGCGCAACGTCTTCCACCGTGCACAAACGCCGCAACGGGATCTTTGACTCAAAGTAGCGCTCCACCGCTTCCGGCGCCAAACCCCGTTTGCGCGCATACGCACCAAGCATGTCCGGCGACTGCCACAATTCCGTAAAGACAACGCCCGGACAGATCGCGTTCACCGTTATGCCGGATTCCGCGAACTCCTGGGCAAGGCTTTGCGTAAGGCCGATCACGCCGAACTTCGACGCACAGTAGGCCGCGTACTGGGAATTGCCGCGCTTGCCGGATTGAGAACTTATGTTGATGATCTTGCCTTTGCCCGCGGCCACCATCCCCGGAAGCACTGCCTGGCAACACAGATAAACCCCTTTCAGGTTTACCCGCAGCGTGTTGTCCCAAAGCGATTCCGGCATTTCCAGAAAGGGTGTCACCTTGGATATCCCGGCATTGTTCACAAGAATGTCAATCGCTCCCAGTGCGGCAAGACACTCCCCGACACACGCCAGGACACTCGCGCGCTCGCCTACATCCATTGTAAATCCGTGCGCACGGCCGTTGCACTGGCGCTTTATCTCATCAGCGGTCAAAGTGGCGGCCGCGCCATCGATATCGCAGACGGCAACGTCCGCGCCTTCGGACACAAACGCCGCGGCGATGGCGCGGCCAATACCGCGTGCTCCACCCGTTACTAACGCTCTCTTCCCGGTCAGCCTCATTTGGCTTGCCACCATACGTGTATACCGTCCGTGAAAAACACTTTTCGGATCGAGAATCAGAGTTCACTCCGGGTCTCGGTAGCCTTGTTTTCTCAGTCACTATACCATGCTGGGTTTATGCTTCAAAAGTCCTGCAAGAAGGGGAAAGGATATACATTCAACATTTGTGGCTGACGAATTGTACAGTGACCCGTGTAGCGGGTTGCTTTAGTCAAGGAAGGGCGCCAGCCGGCGGTTCAAGTGATTGCCTTAATCCCCGTCGGGTTTGTTATGGCTTTCGACGGGCGGAGGGATGCGGAAGGGTATGAGCATGGGGACTTTCCGCTGGTACTCACGATAGATGTCGCCGAATTCAGCGACTAGGTCACGCTCTTCCAAGATCGTTCCGACCACGCCGATCCAAACTGTCCACAATAGATTGAACATAAGCCTGTCCATCGTCAGAGCCGGACACGACCAGATCATGAATAGCATGAAAAGGTAAAGAGGATGGCGCACCCAGCGATACGGGCCCACGGCCACGAACGGCTGCGGCCTTGGTTGTGTACCGCGTAGGCGATGGCGAATAAGACTCACGCCAAACGGATCAAAACTTTTAAAGCTCCTTACACCCCATGCGAATCCCGCCACAGACAGTAGGAACAGCGCCCGAAATGGTATGCGATATACGCCGTGAAACTCGATAATGGGCCATTGCACACTCTGCCAGAACACAACCATCGCCAGCAGAACCAGGCCTGAAAAGATCGCGTAAATGGCGGCGCCGTATTCTTCAGGGACGAGCTTTGCCTGCCAACGGCGAACAAATTTTCGGACCATGACGCTGTGTTGGACGAAGAATAACAGGCAGAGACCAGCATCCAGCCACAAAGCACTTCTTGTGTCGAAGCCGAGACTTACTATGTTCAGCGATCCCACAAAGAGAAAAACCATGAACACGAGTAGTGAGACCCATCCAAACAGGCCGGCAAGAACCATTATTGTGTAAGCCGCAATCTTGCTTTCAAGCATCGGTCATCACCTATGGAACGTGAACCAATCTTGTTGGCGCTTGTGCCGCACAAACGATCCAAGAATTCCTGTACCGACCTGCCCGTGGCCAGCACGGGCAAGGTTCCAACCATGATAGTCCAAGCGGTGGCGACTATCAAGACATGGTTTGTCCCTGGCTCAAAGATTTCAATAACAAGTATTGCAGTGGTTCAGGCAGTTTTATCTTGTTTATAGAGAAAGAGTTACAATTCCGCACCCAATGGGCGCGGAATTCGCCGCTCCTGTAAAAAGCCACCCAGGGGGTGACGAATCTAAAAGTAGGGGAAATCTCCCCCCCGCTGGTAGAGAATTGGTTCCTCACAAGAAGAACTACCCAATGAGTGATGAATTCCCAAAAGGCTTTTCCCCCCAACTCTCCTGGTTGCATTATCGTGCCTTATGGAGTGCGTAAGCTTGCTTGCGCTTTTATTGTGCGGAGCTTGCTCCGCGAAACGAAATTGCCGGACAGCAAGCTGTCCGCAAAGAAAAGCGGTAGCAAGCTACCGCACTCCACACTGCGATGCTGCCGATACGTTACCGATCACCCCTAAGAATTACCTTTCAGACGATAGCCCGCGGAATTCGCCGCTCTTGTAAAGCGCGAATAAAAGTATTTTGGCGTCCAATTGTTAAAATACCAGTTCTTATATATAAACACTGCGGAGTCGGTCTCTCTTGCATTCAGAAACCGACTCCGCAAGAATTAATTCAGCAAACTGGTGCCTTACAGGCTCCAGCCTTTTCGGTAGGGGCAGTGGGCGTAGTCGTTGGCGTCTTTGTTGTTGGTGACTTCCATTTTTTCGCCGTCCCAATTTGCGGCGGATGAATTGCACAATGACCAACGTCGCCGATTGGCTAGGAAAGCAAAAGCAAGCGTAGGCCAATTCGAATCGCCAATTTTGCTTTAGCCCTTTGTGTTTCCGCACCAACAAAGTCGGCTGGTGACGGTGTTAGCTTAAGATCTAGTCATAGTTCACTTGCCTAATTTCTTGGAAAATCAGCAACTTGAGAGAGAACTGAAGCTCTAAATCCCAGCAAAGAGAATCAGACTGTAACGCGGAGGTACCCCTTGGTTGGGATGCCTCACTTCTATCCGGTCTAACGTAAAAGCTAGGCCGTGCGGTCTTCCGCCTCGACTCCGGCCCCTTATTCACATCATGTCAAGAAGTATAGTTAGTTCTATATGGACACATTTAAGGAATAAGCTCTTAAGGATGAGGGGAGAGCTTTCTGAGGGCAGCTGGGGAAGTTCCCAAGACGGCGGCGCCCGAGATTTTCCCTGATGAGATGCTGAACGCCGCTCTGATGAGCTCTCCAAAATGTTCATCCAAGTCACGAGTGTTGCAGTCCTCGACTACTTCCTGACCAAGATGCAAAGCCTCGTAGTACGTGTGTTCGGCTTTCTCGCATACCCAGCGATTTGTATTGCTATTCCACACGCAATGGAAGTGACAGAGATCACAGAAGCCAGCTTCATTAAGGATTTCGACCTCCGTATTTCCATCCTTTCGCTCCGTCGGCTTCTCCCAAAACCACTCCTCATCATTTACTGGCCATTCGTTTTTTAGATCTCGTATATGCATATTTTTTCCTCCTAGAACGGTATTGAGCCATTCTTAATTGGTGAACGATCCCACAGCCAATCAGCGGCCTAGGCTGTGTAATTTTCCGCGTTGGTGCCGATCCGATGTTAGACGCACGTCCCGCAACTACATTGGGTCAGATGCCTCCCTATTTCCATGGGAGTTCTCCCTCTGGTTCAGACACTGTAACTTTGCGATTTTCTCCGCGCAGTAGCAGAGGGCTCCGAAGCTGTTTGACCTGTACATCACATCCAGCAGAACTCTGATCCTGAGCTTATCCTTGGCTTTGTCAACGGCCTCGACGACCCGAGGGTATATATTCGAGGGCCCTGACTCGACTTGTTCGACCAAAAGAGTAACTGCCCGTTCATAGAAATCAGAATCGTTGTCTTGGCCGGTGAGTATTGCATCGAGAAGGTGAGGAACGATTTTTCTACCAAATTTTTTCAGACTGCGCTGAGCGCGTTTTCTTGCACGAGTATCGTCCACCACCTCGATACGTTCTACATCTTTGATCGATGGAGAATTGTACATGATTCGTTCTGCTGACATGTCCTCAGTGATTATTATCTCCATCTTGGCCGCTAGTAGGTCGATTAAGACGGGGATGTTAGCCGGTGATTTCTTTCTTAAGTACATAGGAATACCTCGCTCTCTGCCAGGCTCTATAGCCCGTATCGCCAAGCCCAAAAACGGTTATATGGTTTTTTCATAACACCTTTGGCCCTCGAATCACGCCATAACTTACTATCGCTCCAAACCACATAAGCTTTATGAATTCAAGCGACTCAGCCATCTGCAAGACTTGGGACGGGGGATATAGTTTCTGCATATCGTGGACGTTTCTCATATGCAAATTGTCCACAAGGCTTTTTACGCCATTGCCTTCCCGGTTGAGGACATGGGTGTAGATCATCGTAGTATTCACGTCCTTGGGGCCGAAGAGTTCCTGTACCGTATGGATATCGTAGCGGCTTTCCAGAAGTTGCGTGGTACAACCATGGTGGAAAGTATAACAAGTTACCAAGCAGGTTGTATAGAGCAGATTGGGTTTCTGCTGATCTGAAAGATATTGCAGTGTACTGCCTGCCACGCCCAGAGTCATATCCTCAGAAACATAACGCATGGCTTTGCCTCAAGAGAACAGCAAATAGTAAGTATGAATCCATTCTAGTCTTGTGTGCACACGGTATGTCAAGTGAACTAAGTACTAATGATGTAACCACCTACAATGTTCTTACATCAGCCTATACCTAGCCCGTCAAAAAGAAGCGGACTTCCTTTAGCGTAAGCCCCTTATTCCCAATTGATAGCGGAGTAGGATTCGGACATACGGCCTTTGGCTTATGATGCCAACAGTCACGTTTGGGAAATTCGATGGAACCAGGAATCACGTGACTCAATATTTTTGGAATACAAAGTTCCTGATTGAAAGTGGCCCGGTTCTCACTCTGGTCGTGAGAATCGTTTGGTAGAAACTGCTCCAGCCACTTTGCGATTTGGATGGGATTGAATCGCAAAACTCTCTGGGCAAACGTTTTGATAGAGGCTGGAATCGTTCCTAAAAGTACTTAAATAAGCCATAATTAGTATGCCATTTTTCCCATTTTTTAGGTAATTACAACGGTCTTTACGGCACAAGCGTGAAGGACATGGGCTGTGACACTTTGTATGCCTCACATTCCGCCAGGACATTAGCCGGGTCTTATCATTTATTGGACCTGTAACTTTACTGAGCATGCAGTCAAGTTCTGGTTACATCCACGGGAGGTCAGGATCATGCTGAAGTGGAATGTTACTTGCCTTATGGTGGCTCTTCTAGTTTCTGCTTTGTGTCTTGGGGGGTGCAAAAAGACGGGTTCGTTGTAGGTTGATTTGTCACCGCAGGCGGCTATTGACGGGGGTGCACGGTGGTCTGTGGATGGAGGCGCATCGCAAGAGAGCGGTGCTACCGTGGGTGACCTGTCCAAAGGGAGTCATCTTGTTACATTCAGGGATTTAGGCGGTTGGACTATACCCGCCCCGCAGAATGTAGCCAATGTGGCGAATCAGACACAGGTTCTCACCGCAACCGGCTCCGCAGGGTTGTATCTATTTAACAGAATAGTTTCTTACAGGCTCCAGCCTTTTCGGTAGGGGCAGTGGGCGTAGTCGTTGGCGTCTTTGTTGTTGGTGACTTCCATTTTTTCGCCGTCCCAGCGCAGGGTTTGGTTGGGGAAGCGTACCGCGAGGTTGCCCATGAGCACGAGTTCGGAAAGGGGACCCGAATTGTCGAAATTCGAACAGGCCGGTTCGCCGCCTTTGCAGGCGCGCACCCAGTCGGCTTCGTGGCCTTCCAGGCTGCCGGGAATGCGGGGGATGGAGGGCGCGGGCGGGGTGAAGTCTTTCATGCGCGACTCGGGGAGCAGCTTGGGGCTGCGTCCGTAGCAGCCGGCCATCAGCATACCCTTGTCGCCGACAAAGAGCAGACCGCCGTCATCATCGCCCATCTCCTCCCCGTCGGCGAGTTCTTCAGGCCGCGGTGGCATCAACCCACCGTCGTACCAGGTCAGTTTCAGTTCGGGCATCCCTTCGCGTTCGGGGAAGGTGTAGCGGACGATGGACGAGCGCGGGTATTGCTCGTTCTTTGGTTTCGTGTTCTTCCAGAACCCTTCCCAGTAGGTCGAGATGTTGCCCTCGACAGAGGTTGGGTACTTCAATTTGAGCGCCCAGTAGGCGGAATCCAGGATGTGGCAGCCCAAATCGCCCAGGGAACCCGTGCCGAAATCCCACCACGCACGCCAACTTTGCGGCAGATAGTCCGGATGGTAGGGGCGCTCGGGCGCCGGGCCGAGCCAGAGGTCCCAGTTCAGGGTGTCCGGCACGGGCGGCGTGTCCTTGGGCCGGTCAACCTCGATGCCTTGGGGCCACACCGGCCGGTTGGTCCAGGCATGCACTTCGTGGACGGCGCCGATGGCCCCGCTCCAGATCCATTCGCAGATCGAGCGGGTGGTGTCGCCGGAACGTCCCTGGTTGCCCATCTGCGTGGCCACCTTGTATTCGCGGGCCGCCTCCGTTAACTTCCGTGCTTCAAACACGGCATGCGCCATGGGTTTCTGGCAATACACGTGCTTGCCGGCCTTGATGAAGGCCAGCGCGATCACCGCGTGGGTGTGGTCGGGCGTCGCCACGATCACCGCGTCAATATCCTTCTGCTTGTCCAGCATCTCGCGGTAATCCACATACCGCTTTGCCTTCGGATACCGATCGTATACCTTTCCTGCGTATTTCTGGTCCACGTCGCACAGCGCCACAATATTTTCTTCGTTGCATTTCTGAAGGTTTGACTTCCCCATCCCGCCGACGCCCACTCCGGCAATATTGAGTTTCTCATTCGGCGATTTTCCGGGGGCCCCGATAAAAAATGTATGCGGGAGAGCCGAAAGGGCCGCCACGCCGGAAACCCCCTTGATGAAATTACGCCTGGAAATGCCCATATTCGCATTTATTATTGTTTCTGTGTTCTTCATGATCTCATTCCTTTCTCGTTGAATGGAGTGATGTTCAGCATATCACAACGCCGTCAGTCCAGTCATTGAGAGTTGGTCTGAGAGTTGGTCTGCCTCTTCTCTTTTGCCTCCTTTGCCTCGTACGCATGGAAATTGCTATGATACCTGCGGCTTACAGCGAATCGGCTGTAGAAGGACGCGGTTTGGGACGCGTCGGCGCTGGTTCGCAACGCGGGGTCCAGAGGGTCTCGGACCTCCCTTGTGTGGACCAGGCAAAAAGCCGCCCATATGTGAATGGATGCAAAATATACCGTAGTCTCTTTACAGTGGCGAACTCTATCCCATCCAAAGGAGTTGTAGACATGGCCGATTGGACAAAACCTCTGAGCACCAACCGCTTGCTGATCAACTGGATTGACGAGATGGCGGCGCTTTGTCTGCCCGACCAGCTAATCTGGATTGATGGGAGCGATGAACAGCGTGATGCCCTGCGTGATGTCGCCTGCAAAACCGGTGAAATCATCGAACTGAACCAAGAGAAATATCCCGGCTGCTACTATCACCGCACTCATCCACTCGATGTGGCGCGCAGTGAAGATAAGACCTTTATCTGCTGCCGGCGCGAGGCCGACGCGGGGGCAACCAATAACTGGAAGAATCCTGAAGAGGCCTATTTTGAAGCTGCGAATTTCTTCCGAGGCTCCATGCACGGGCGCACCATGTATGTCGTGCCTTTCTCCATGGGGCCGATTGGTTCGCCATTCAGCAAGATTGGCATTGAACTGACCGACAGCATTTATGTGGCTCTGAACATGCTCATCATGTGCCGCACCGGAAAGGAAGTCCTCGATACCCTCGGCAACAGCAATGATTTCACCCGCTGTTTGCACAGTAAGGCGCAATTGGACCCGGAAAAGCGGCGCATTTTGCATTTCCCGGAAGACAATGCCATCTGGTCCGTCAATTCTGGCTACGGCGGAAACGTCCTGCTTGGGAAAAAATGCCTCGCCCTGCGCATTGCCAGTTGGATGGCACGGCAGGAAGGATGGCTCGCCGAGCACATGCTCATCCTTGGCATAGAAGAACCGAACGGACGCATCGAATATGTGGCGGCCGCATTCCCCAGCGCCTGCGGCAAAACAAACCTCGCCATGCTTATTCCACCTGAAGGCTTGATGAGTAAAGGCTACCGCATTTGGACTATTGGCGATGACATTGCCTGGATCCGTCCGGACACTGATGGACGCCTGTGGGCCGTCAATCCGGAAGCGGGCTTTTTCGGCGTTGCCCCCGGCACCAATTCCAAAACCAATCCCAGCATGATTGCCACTATGGCCAAAAACACGATTTTTACCAATGTGGTGCTGGGTAAAGACGGCACCGTATGGTGGGAAGGCGGCGACGGCGAACCTCCCGCTAACGCATTGGACTGGCAAGGACGCCCCTGGAAACCCGGCATGAAAGACGAAAAGGGAAAACTGATAGATGGCGCCCATCCCAATAGCCGCGCCACCTCCCCCTTGCGCCAATGCCCTTCAGCCTCCTTCCGCGTCGACCACCACCACGGCGTCCCCATCTCCGCGTTCATCTTCGGCGGACGCCGCAATGCCTTAGCCCCATTGGTTTATGAAGCCCTCAACTGGAGCCATGGCGTATTTGTCGGTGCAAGCATGGCCTCCGAGCGCACTTCCGCCCAATATGGCAAACAGGGCGAAGTGCGCCGCGACCCCTTTGCCATGCTCCCCTTCTGCGGCTACAACATGGCGGATTATTTCAAGCATTGGATCAATGTCGGCCGGGTGGTCAAACATCCCCCGAAGATTTTCCACGTGAACTGGTTCCGCCGCGGCCCCGACAACAATTTCCTTTGGCCCGGATACGGTGAAAACCTCCGCGTCCTCGAGTGGATCCTCCAACGCGCCCGAGGCGAAGCCCAGGCAAACGAAACCCCCATCGGCTACGTCCCCACGCCAGATGCCCTCGATATGACCGGATTGGACTTGGGCCCCGAGGTCATGGAGGAACTCCTCCATGTAGATAATGAAGCCTGGATTCAGGAAACGGCCGATATCGAAAAATTCTACGACTCCCTCGGGCATAGAATGCCTTGGGAACTCCGTAATGAACTCGAAGCCCTCCGCCGCCGGCTCAACGGCGAATAATACATCCTGTAAGGCGGGTATGGCGAAATACACTTCGCCTGCCCGCTTTTGTTAAACCCTATCATGCCCCAAAGTACGTTCATCCACTCCGGAGCAAAAGCCTCTCAGAATTGACCACGCTTATTCTTCTCCCTCCCGCCAGTTCAGCATCCAAACCAATCCACTATCGAAAAATTTGGATTATAACGGCATCGACAACTTCTTGAAAATCCACTATGGCAGAAACCCCATGGACCCCAACCACACTTCGCATATCCACATTACTATTTTACTAACATAAAAACATGTAATAAATGCTTGCATAGTAACTGTGACTGCACATATAATTAGCCCCTCAGCAGTACTGGGAAGGATGTGGGTAATAAAGATGTAATCGGTGTGAGACAAATGAGGGAGAAGTGGAAATGAAGTACTATTTCGTGTCCTTAAAAGCCATTTCGTTACTTAATATTCCTGTTTTTCTTCTAATTTTCTTAAATGCTTCGATTGCCGATTCGCAAAGCCTTGTTCTAAACGATGACATATGCGTAACCAATGCGCCTGTTGAAGCACTCCTGCGTGTGGACGATACAATCTACATCGGGGGATATTTTACATCATTAGGGCCCTATACCGGCCATGGAGTACTTCTCAACCCGTCAACAGGTGAACGCATAACTCCTTATTCCAAAGTGAACTGGTATGTAAATGTCTGTATACCCGACGGTTCCGGTGGGTGGTTTATTGGCGGTGAGTTTACAGATGTTGGCGGCCAGCCGCGAAACAGGTTAGCCCATATTTTATCGAATGGATTGGTGGATCCTGCATGGATTACTGATGCAGATGACAATATCATGGGCATGGTGTTATTTGGCTCAACTCTTTACGTTTCTGGAAGATTTACTTCGATTAATGAAACACCCCGGAATTATATTGCGGCCATAGATGTGATCTCCGGAACCGTTACTTCTTGGGATCCCAATGCAAATGGTTATGTTTTTGCGCTTGCCGCATCAAGCAGTGTCCTATATGCAGGAGGAAATTTTAATACGATCGGTGGTCAAACTCGAAATCACATCGCCGCCTGGGACTTAAGCACCGGTACGCTAACTGCTTGGAATCCAAGTGCCGAGGGGGATGTCACCGTATTGGCGGCTACGGATACAATGGTGGTTGCAGGCGGAACATTTTCAATAATTGGCGGTAGCTACCGCCCAAGGTTGGCAGCGCTCAGCCCAACTACCGGCACAGCGTTGTCCTGGAATCCATCTCCAAATAATACCGTCTCCACTCTGGCAATCTCAGGCACTACGATATACCTAGGAGGCGCGTTCACCACCATTTCCGGAATTACCCGAAATCGTGTGGCAGCATATAATACCAGTGGAGCGCTTTTGTCCTGGAACCCAAACGCCAATGGGGGTGTAAGTACATTGGCAGTTTCAGGATCAACGGTATATGCGGGTGGCGGATTCACAAGCATAGGTGGACAATCCCGCAGCCGGCTGGCTGCGCTGGATGCAACATCGGGAACTGCAACCGCGTGGGCGCCAAATATGAATGGCGGTGTTTCATGCCTGGCGCTATCAGGCTCAACCCTGTATGTGGGCGGAAGTTTCAACGGTATGGATTGGCAAACGCGGAACCGGCTGGCTGCATTCAATGCGAATACAGGTCTTCTGATGCCTTGGGACCCAAATGCGAATTCTGTGGTTTTTGCACTATCGGCCATAGGTCCACTCATTTACGCAGGCGGGCATTTCACGAGCGTTGGCGGAATGGGCGTGGGGCGTCTCGCCGCTATTGATGCCGATACGGGCATGGTTATCCCATTGAATGGGAGTACGGATAATATTGTTTATTCATTAGCTGCGTTGGGTTCGACCCTATATGCATGCGGAACGTTCACCACGGCAAATTCGGAAACTCGCAATTACTTGGCGGCCTTCGACGGCTTCACCGGTGACTTAACTAACTGGAATCCTGATCCGGATGATTATGTCGAGGCAATTGCAGTGTCAGACTCTCAAGTGTTCGCCGGAGGAAGCTTCTCAATGATTGGTGGGCAGCCACGAAGCCATATTGCCGCATTGGATGCTCTTTCAGGAGCGGCAACGGAATGGAATCCAACGGCTGATTCAAGTGTGTATGCTCTTAAAATTAAAGATTCAACGGTATATGCAGGAGGCAATTTCTCAACGATTGGTGGACAACCGCGTACGAATATCGCCGCTTTAGATGTTGTAACAGGCAATGCCACTCCATGGAATCCGACGGCCGACGGCTCCGTAAACCTCCTGGAGGCATGGGGTTCATTAGTGTACGCTGGGGGAACCTTCACAAGTATCGGGGGGCAGACACGTCAATCACTCGCGGCAATAGATGCGGATACAGGCAATGTAGTTGATTGGAATCCCAGTCCGTCGGGTGACGTCCGTGCACTAGAGGCATCAGAATTCCGGCTGAATGTAGGTGGATGGTTCTCAACCATAGATGGACAAAGTCGATACTATCTCTCTCAATTCCAGCTTCCTCCAATTCCCGCACCCCCTCTGAATCCTGATTCAACGGCAATTGGCACAAATACAATCACTTGGACATGGACAGACAATTCAAGTGATGAAACAAGTTTTAATGTCTATGATGACCCTGGATCAGGAGATCCAGTAACATTACAAACATCCACGGCAGCAAATATTCAGGCATGGCAACACAATAACCTAATCCCAAACACTCAGTATGCGTTTCAAGTAGCAGCGGCTAATGTCAGTGGTGAAAGTGAAAAAACGAACCCCATCACCAAATGGACCCTCGCCGCCCAGCCGCTCGTTCCCAGCGTGACGAATATCTGTTCGCGGTCCATGGCCGTGACCCTCGCCTCCGGCGACACGAACCCGGCGGGCACGGAATACTGCCTCCGGGTGGATTCCGGCATGGGCGGCAACGTATGGGTGCAGACGGACGGCACGTTGGGCGCGGCCCCGGCCTATCAGACCATGCCCGGCTGGGGCGCCATCACCGTCACCGGCTTAACCCCGAATATGATGTACGGCGTGTTTGCCACCGCGCGCAATGGCGAGGGCGTGGACTCCGCCGTGGGCCTCGCAGGTTATGGGCTGACCCTCGAAGGCGTTCCACCCACTGCGGCCTTGTCCAGCACCGCCGGGGATCCGGTGAACGGCGCGATCACGGTGGACGTGACCCTGAGCGAGAACAGCACGAGCTTCGAGGAAGGCGACATCACGGTGGTGGACGCCATCGTGAGCGACTTCACCGGCAGCGATGCCGCCTACAGCTTCACGCTGACCCCCACGCTGACTATGCCGGGAACCTTCTCCTGCGTGGTGCTGGCGGGAACCTTCAGCGACCTCGCGTGCAATCCGAGCGTGGAAGATTCCAATATCCTCTCGCGGAGCTATGACCGCTGGCCGCCCACGCTAACACTGAGTTGCGTGGCGTCCTATTATGTGGCGGGGGCCATCCAGGTGACGGCGGTTTCGAGCGAACCGACGGTCACGCTGGAGGCAGGCGACATCGCCACCACGAACGCCATCATCAGCGGATTCACGCCGCAGCCGGACGGCGTTACCTTCCTTTTCCAGTTGGTCCCGGGGAATCAAGGCCTCTTCTCCTGCTATGTTCCCGCAGGCGCGTTTGCGGATCTCGCGGAGAACGCGAATGAGGATGATTCCAATGTTATTGAGCGGCTGTACGACACCCTGCCGCCCACGGGTTCCGTGGTCATTAATGACGATGCGGAATATACCAATACGCTTGCCGTGACCTTAACGCTGTCCGGGGAAGACGGCACAGGCTCCGGCGTGGCGGATATGCAGTTCAGCAACGACAACATTATTTGGAGTGAATGGGAGCCTTACGCGAGCATCAAAGCCTTATCCCTGCCCGCCGGTGATGGCCCCAAGAGCGTCTACGTTGCGGTCCGCGACGAGGCGGGAAATGTCTCGTCCCCCGTCTTCTCCGATGCAATCACCTTTGACGGGACCCCGCCCAGTTGCGTCTTCCAGATTAACGGCGGCAATGCGGCCACCAACTTCCCCGAAGTCACCCTGACC